>OBWY01001609.1_pt1 | contig 12722 bp, 13 predicted proteins | sample 1538081 | NCBI WGS metagenome assembly OBWY01 (sample SAMEA2580089, study PRJEB22360) | human gut metagenome | biome: human gut; feature: human-associated habitat; material: faeces | place: Denmark | collected 2008/2010
CGGCCGAAGCGCTTGGTGAGCCCGCGCGTCTCGAGCATGTAACCCATGGGTTTATCCTTTCTCTTCCGGGCGCGCGGGCCGAGTCGCCGTGCCCGCGCGCCTTACCTTTCGGGTTCACCATCCATGGTAGGGCGCGTTTCTAACGAAGCCATAACGGCCGTTGGGCTCTTTTGGCGCCAGCCCTTCTCGACCCGCACGCCACCCATGGGATGTTTTTCGTGATAATAAGGACGGAGGTGCCCGTGGCACGCAATAAGTACCCGGAGGAGGCGGTCGAGAAGATTCTCGACGTTGCCGAGCGGCTCTTCGTGGAGCGCGGCTACGAGCACACCACGATGATCTGAAGAACAATACGCTAAATCGAAAAAGGAAAACCCTGGAGACGTGATTTTTGCCATAACGAGCGAGAATATCGAAGATGTCTGCACACCATTGGCGGGAAGGCGAACAGCCGGTTGCAACCGGCGGACACTCTTGCACGTATGCGACTGAAAGCATTATCCCGAGATACCTAGCATATTTAGCTACTGCTCAGGACTTTCAGATATCCAAACGAAAGGCGGCGAAAGGGGCAAAGGTAATCGAAATCGCGCCTGTGGATTTAGCGAGAGTCGAGATTCCCGCCCCATCCATCGCCACCCAGCGGAAGGTCGTCGATATCCTCGACCGCTTCGACTCCCTCACGGCATCGCTGACCGACGGCCTCCCCGCCGAAATCGAGGCGCGACGTCAGCAATACGAATATTACCGCGACCGCCTACTCGACTTCCCGCGTAAGGCAGGCGACACGAGCAGCATGTTCTGTATCTTGGACATCGGCTCGATGTCGACGTAGACGTTGAGCGTGACCATGGCGTTTCCCTCCATGCCGAGAGGCTGTATAAGCCGCCGTGGCGGGCGACGATTCGTGCCCTCCCAAAAAACATGCGTAAGATCGAGCGGAGGCTGAGCCTGCCGAATCGGAGCAATGGCACCCGAAAGAGCGCTGGAAAACTCACCATTTCGCGAGGCGCTGATGGCGCTGAGGCAGGTGTTGGGAAGATGATAGGGCGGATTTATCGCGTCGAGTTGGCCGTCTGCAATCTGAATCGTTCGGCGGTTTGTTTTGTTATGGCCGATGCCGCACGAAACGTACCGAAATATGTGCGCATAGGTACGGCCCATCTCTATACCTTGGCTTTCGGTTGCCAACTGATTTTCGATCAGCCCGAAATAAGGCGACGATCGGGATCCTCTAACTCGGATTTCCCGCTCGGTTCCTAAGGTGCTTAGAGCCGGCTCATAAGGGTGAAAACAAAGCCACCCGCGACGATTCTTTCAGTCATCGCTCTTGTGCATCCCTCATGACCCGCGGAAATGCAAGACGTTAAAGCCACTGGCTACGATTCACTTTGCCAAACGGGTGTCGAAGAGGATAGTCGGCTGTTTTGGCGTTCATATCGGACGTTTCAGGGCCTCTAAACCAGCCCGTTTTTGTCCCCGGGACAAAAACGAAACTGCGGGCTCGTGGTTTCGAAATAGTTTGCGGTTTTGTCCCAGAATTTGTCCCAAACGCCTACGCGAAGTCACGCGGCGGGATTCGGCGGCAAGACAGTCAAGCCCAACAGCCCAACTGGAGTTGACTGGAATGACACCACAGCAAACGGGCGTGAAAGAGTGGGAATAATACCCGAAAGGCCAAAAAGTCTTGAAAATGCCGGACTTTTGCGTTACGGAATTGCCCCGTGACAACAAAATGACAACATTTTAGATTATTCAAGAATAAAGAGCTATCTGATTTCTGTTAGAGAAGTCAGATAGCTCTTTTTGTTTTACTCAGATTTAGTCATTCTTTAGCCGGTCTTCGAACGCCTCCACCAGCGCATCGCTGAATTGCTGGGGCGGCACTTTCACATAGCCGGATGTTTCATCATATTTCGGGTAGTTATAACGCCACTTGTCATAGTCTTCCCGGTTGATTTCGCCGTTGTGATATTTTTCTGCTTGTTCCACCCACGCAGTGGGTATTTAGCATGGATAACATCCATAGGCAATGACATGGATAAAATCAGCGGTAATACCGGTTTCTCTTTCATGAAAATGTCGTTCATCATTTTTCCTCCCTGGAACACGTTATGAGATATTTTTGCGGCGATGCCATGCCATCATCACAAGAGCAACGAGCAAAGTGGCAGTTTCGGCAACCGGAAATGAAAGCCAGATCCCGTTCAGATGGAACAATCTGTCCAGACACCATAAGGCGGGAACAAGGAAAAGCATCTGCCTGCATAATTGGATTGCCATGCTGGAACCTACTTTTTCCGTAGCCTGAAAATAGGTGGAAATCATAGTAGAGAGACCGCAAAACAGATAGCTTGCCGCCATAATCCGCATAGCGGATATCCCAAAGGAGCGCATGGTTTCCGACGCCGTAAACAATCCCAAAATCTGTGCTGGAAAAAGGATGACGGCCAATGTCCCCAGTGTCATCATACCAGTGACCAAAGCGGTTCCGTATCGGAAAGCGGAATGCAGCCTTTCGCTGTTGCCTGCGCCGTAGTTAAACCGCATGACAGGCAAACAGCCCTGGATCAAGCCGTTTACCGTCATAACGATCAACTGCTGCACCTTAAAGTATGCGCCGAAGAAAGCAATCGCCGTATCGGAATACGCCACCAGGAACAGATTGACGAACGTCACTATAAACGAACTGAGGGCGTTCATAATAAAAGATGGCAGGCCAAAAGCAAAAATACGGCGGATCATCTGCTTTTGCAAATGAAAGCCTTTGATTTTTACCTGCACTTTCTGCTTTTTGCCCAGCAGCAAAGCAAATGCCAAAATCATGGATAATGAATAGCCCGCAACAGTAGCCACCGCAGCGCCGCGGATGTCCATATCCGGAAAAACACCAATACCAAAAATCAAGATGGGATCGAATACAAAATTAACAATCACTCCCGCAATCTGAAAACACATGGGAGCGACCATGTTCCCGGTGGCCTGTATCATCTTCTGGATAGCGATATGCACCATATTGGGAATTTGCATGAAGGAGCACACACTCATATAGGCGATGCTCAGCTGATAAATTTCTTCATTATTGGTGAATGCCCGAAAATAGGGTTTCATAATCAGTAATGCCAGAAGATTGAGCAAAGCACCAATTCCAAAGGCCAGTAACAATCCATGTGTGACGGTTGTATTTGCATCATCCTGCTTTTTCTGTCCAAGATATCCTGCTATCAGCACATTCACGCCGACACCGATCCAGATAGATGCTGCATTCATCAATGTTGTAATCGGGAATGCCAGAGAAACAGCGATCAGTGCATTCTCACTCAGCCGTGCCACAAACGCGCTGTCTATCAGGTTATAGGAATATTGCAGGAACATGGAAATCAGCGGCGGTATAGACATTTGCCAGATGAGCTTTCCAACAGGAGCGACCGCCATTTTATTATTCGTCTGCATACTTTCCCTCCTCTCCACAAAGTGTCCGGCGCAAAAAATTGCGCCGGACAGCAGGATCATTAAATCCGAACGATATAGTTTTGTTTGCGTACTGCGGGTTGAGTGTCTTCCTGGGCTGGATACCCCAATGCAACCGCCCCGACACCGCGTAAGGTTTCCGGCAGCTTCCATCCTCCGCAAAGGTGCTTGCACCGCCATCTGCCAAAACCACGACAGGCGCACCATAGTAGGGGTCTATGCTGCTCCCCATCACTTCTGCGTTTAACTTTGCGATCTCCTGTCTATATTTGGGTCTGTAATTGCAATAATGGTAGGGGATTGACGTCCGCCGCCGGTAGGCGCGTAAGTCCCCGCTTCCAGTACGGCGTCCAGAGCCTCAGCGGGTACAGGTTCTGCTTGATAGGTCCTTACGCTGCGGCGCGTTTTGATAAGAGACAAAAATCATTTTCCATACAAGTACCATCCTCCGTTCTGCCAGATTTTCCAGGATGCAGACAACAAAAAAGCCACACGGCTATCACAAGATAGCTGTGTGGCAAAAAGATGACCGAATCCGGAAAAGTCCACTCAAATTTTACGCGCGTTATTATAGCATTCTTTCAGGAGACTGTCGAGCATCAATCATTACGGAATTGTGGCGGCTATCTGTTGTTTTTTGTGTTACTTTATGGCATATAATTCAAGAAAAGTTCGACACACGTTCCTTTTTCAGCGCACGGGCATATTGGTACATACGCTGTATCGTATGGCAGATATCGTCCTCCGTTGTCTCCGGGTGGATCAGGCAGATCCGCAGAACGGTCCGGCCTTTCAGCTGGGTGGTCAGCACGCAGGCAAAGCCTTCCTCCATCATGCGCCGAGAAATAGTTCGTCCTGTTGCTGGGGGTGTGAGCCCCTGAGGCGCATAGCAAAATTTCACAATGGCCAGCTGCGTAGGCGTTACAACTTCCCATTCCGGCTGGTTCCGAAGCATGGACTCCGTCTGTTGGGCTAGGTCGATGCCGTAGGTCACCATATCACTGATCTGATCCGTCACCAACGTCTGCAGGGTGAGCCATAATTTCAGGCTGCGCGCGGGGCGGATCAGTTCAATGCCCCATTCCCAATAGTTGATTTCTCCGTTCTCTGCGGCGGCATCCCGGAGATATTCCGGGTCAGAACTGTAAAAGGCTGCCAAGTGTTTCCTGTCACGAAACATGACCGTACTGCAGGCGTACGTTTGGAACAGCCATTTGTGGGCATCCCATACCAGGCTGTCCGCCCGTGCGACATCCTCCAGCAGCTGGCGGATGGAGGCAAATAGGCTTGTTCACCGTGAGGTCTATGCCGAAGTGCCGCCGAAAGTAGAGTATTCTCTGACAGAACTGGGCAAGAGCCTGAAGCCCCCGAAAGTGCGAAACTTCCGGGGGCTTCATCATGTTTTCCGTCTTCTAGGCTCGATCCAGATAACACCTCTCAAGGTGTCGGACGCCTCGTCGCTGCTTACCTCTTTACGTACGGTGTCAGGTTTCCATTGGTTCCGTGTTTTTCGTAGGCATTATGACGTTTGCGAGCGCCACTACCTTTGCCATGTTGGGGCCGGACAAGGCCAAGCCGCGTCAGGAAAGCTAAGAACCATCGTGGCTTGACATAGCGGCATCCGCAGAATGATTACGATCCTGTGCAAACGTAGAATGTCCTTCTTCTGTTTTTGCGGAGGAAGGACATTTCCGTACCGTTTTCAATATCGTGGATTATTTGCGGATTATCCTGGACAATCCTTGCTAGGCCAGCATGTTGGTCCACATATTTGCGAAATCGGGAAGCGTTTTCGCGGTGGTCGCAATGTTCTTGACTTGGATGCCGTTGATTTTCAGCCCCAGCATCGCAGCGAACGTCGCCATGCGATGGTCCGCATAGGTTTCCATTTCAGCCGGCTTGAGATTCATTGCCGGCACTGGCGCGATCTCCAGCCCGTCGGGAAGCTCACGGGCATCACCCCCGACTCTGGTGATCTCGTTAACCAATGCTTCCAAGCGGTTCGTCTCATGGCCACGCAAATGACCGATGCCCAGCATGCGCGTAGGAGCATCAGCGAAGACCAGGATTGCGGCCAATGACGGCGCGATCTCCCCTGCCGCCGTCAGGTCGAAATCACCTAGGCCGCTGACACGACCGTCGCCGGTCACTTCGCAGTACCGGACGCCGTCAATCACCGGGAAGTTGATTTCGGCTCCCATACGTTCCAAATAGCCCGGAAGCAGGCCTCCGGGTTGCGTGGTGGATTCCGGCCAATGAGGCACGCGCACGGTTCCTCCGGCGATGAGCGCTGCGCCAAGGAACGAGGCGGCATTCGACAGGTCAGGCTCGACCGTCACGGTTTCGGGCAACTGCACGGCTCCCGGCTGCACGGTCCACACGCGGGCGTGTTCGTCGGCGTTGGCACGCACACCGGAACCATGCAGATCGGCCACGGTCATGCGAATGTGAGGCAAACTCGGCGTCTTCTCCCCCGTGTGATGCAGTTCCAAACCGCCTGGCACTCGAGAGCCGATGAGCAATAGTCCTGAAATGAACTGCGAGGATCCCGAAGAATCAATGCTGACTACGCTCGGCTCGGCGCACTGGCTCACCGTTTGTGGTGGAGTGATTGTAAATGGCAGTCGACCTTCCTCGCCGTGGTATTCGATACATGCCCCCAACTGTTCAAGACCGTCCAACACGGGCTTCATCGGACGTGCGTACGCCTGCTCGTCACCGTCGAAATCCACAGGACCGTCCGCGAACATGGCAAGACCGGGCACGAAGCGCATCACCGTTCCCGCAAGACCGCAGAACACCTTCGTATCACCGTGGAACCGGCCGTCGGACGGCGGCACCACCGTAACCGTGGTGTCAACCTGCTCATCGATTTCGCAGCGCACTCCCAACGAACACAGCGCGTCCATCATCAGCTCGGTATCACGCGAGCGCAACAGACCGACCAATCGCACAGGACGATGCCCGAGAGCCGCAAGAATGAGATAACGGTTCGACAGGGATTTGCTGCCCGGCACCACAACGGTGGCGTTGAGCGGCTTGCCGGCAAACGGCGCCGACCAAAGATTCTCTTGAGATGCGTTCATAAGGTTTATCGTATCCAAAACCCGTGGAAAACAACGCTTCAATCTCGCCATGTAGCGTGCGCGTATCTTGCTCGATCTCGGCAATTGGACTCCGTCCATACCATTTCCGTTTGAAAACCCAGACGGACGAAACCATGTGAACATCGCAAAAGGTCACGAGGTTTTTCTGCGTTGCCATGTTTATACCGTTTTGTACCGAAACCGGAAACAGGTTTTTTCAAACCAATTGAAACGCCTTTGTTTCTAACGGTTTTCGTCGGGCTGACAGGATTTGAACCTGCGACATCCTGTTTTCGCGGGGTGTTTCTTGTTGAATTGAATGGCTTTTTACTGAGCCTAACATCGTTGGAAAATGGCGGTTTCCGGTTATTGGTTGTCTTTGTTGAACCGACTGCGATTGGCTCACCGTGACGGTCATTGTTACTAGTTTTTTACTGGAATCGACCATCACGATGGCAGTGGCGCTCGGCGTGTCGAAACAATGTCTCGAACTTGAATCACAGCGGGTAAAAATCGTCAACGCAAGGCAGTTGCAACGACCTAGAAGCTACGCTCAGAAATCCCCTAACAGGTCTTCCAGATCATGCCCGTCGTTCGGCTTCAGGCCAAGCCGATTCACCTTCTCGCGCAACTTATCGAAGTAGTACGGGGCGCCGAGCTCTTCCAGAGTGGAAGTATCGTTGGTCAGCTTGATAAGCTCTTCGGCATCCTCTGGCCAAAGCATGCGTGCATCCATAAACCCTTCAAGGCAGAATGCATTCTCTGGATCCAAGTTTGGATCGTCGGGATCAAGATAGTTGGGGATAGATAGGTCGTTTATATCGTTTTCCTTACTGGACATATAGTTGATTCAGTGACGCTCAAGACGGAACTATCTAGCCCAACTTCTGCGTAAGAGTTCCTTCGGGGAAAAGTATGTCTTCAGGAAGCACACGATCCCCTATGTCGAAGACTCTCCACCCCTGCTCTTGAGAAAAAGTCAAGGTAACCGCTGCGGCCGCATTAATTGTCATTCCTCTGCCTTCGGCTTTCTTGCCCTGAAGCGATTCATCGGCGACAAGTAAAATGACCGCAACATGAGGAGCTGGAAAGCGAACATTGGAAGTCGGCACACAGTTCCCGTAATCGCGCTTGAGTTCATCCCAATCTACCTTTTCCCAGCCAGTTGCTTGGGGAGAAATCAATGCTCGCATAGCTTCTCCATGCGGATCTTTGTTAAGCGTGTTAAGAAACATTAGGCAAACAGCCATAGAATTGAACGGAGTGAAGTCTTCTCCTTTTACAGGTAACTCATCATCTTGCTGGTCTACCCAATGAGGTTTTTCCTTACTGCAATCCCTTAACTTCCCATCAATATTGCGTTCCCATACCCTACCGTTGGGATCGACAAAGGTGCAAGCGACTTGCGGCGTATCCATATGCCGATAGCCAAGCATCGGAATCGTGATGTCGAAGTGCAATTCTCGGCGGGCAGGGAGAACCGGTATCAGGTCAGGTGCCGAGAGCGGTCCAAGCCAGTGTTTTCCATTGTCAAGCGTTGTATTCACCGTAACGTCGTAGACTGGTTCGTCGCTCTCGTTATTTACATGGATAGTGGCTGTGCGAACATATGCGGTGCCATCCGCGTTCGGTTTGCTGTCTTCTGAGATCCAGGAAGATACCATCTTGGCTACTGCCCATCGCTTCTCCCTAGCCTCTTTAAGGTTTAGACCGAATAGGGCAACGATAGTAGCGCCGATAGTGCCAATTGCTTCCAGACAAGTCCAAAAGTTCCATTCCCAATCTAAAGAAATTGGAAAATGCTTGACAGAGATGATTCCTTCGTGCATAAGAATGGCGAAGATGCCAATGCACATGAGTGCAGCAGCCACAAGAATTCCAACGACAATCAGGCATACGGTTAAAGCGATTGACTTGTGACAATTCTTATCTTCCATCTCTTCGCCTTACTTGAAGCGTGTACGGTGACCCTTGCTGATGCACTATACTAGCGAAGAGCTAGAGACGAACACCACGCACTATCACCGCAGGGTTGTAGATTGACATCGAAAACCGATCAGACATCCCCATAGATTAGAAAGATGAGAATGCCGAACCAGCAGCAAGAACAAACATGGAAGCCCACTGTGCCGCCCAGTCATGCCGATCCAGAGAATCAGGTGCATATTGTGCAGCATTCCATGGATCCGAGTCATTTCCACACCGTGTAAGGCAATTTCGGCATGTCCAATAATGTGGTATCATCCGACTCGGCGGAAGATCCGAATTCCAAAGATACTGATCAGCCAAGAGACGAGGCGGAAGTCGTTGCGTCTCTGGAGTATGTGCTAGCTGAGGCCAATCGCCAACAAGATTATCGTCGCCATCAAGTCGATACATCGGTACAACTCAGCATGCAACTGATAGGATTCGCTTCCCTTACCTCTCCATTCACTGCTCTGGCGACCGTACATGTAGAGTGCTTAAGGTACATTGCGCTGGTTTTCTTATTCGGTGCCGTGACAATCGGTTTGATTGATATATTCAATCCAAATCGTGGTGAAGACGAGCTTCCATTAGAGAAGATGCGCAATGAAGCCTGTGTAAAAAGCTTGCAATCAGTGCTTCTCTATCAAATTGACAACAAAATCAAAAACGAGAGCATAGCCCGCGCTGACGAAAACAAACGCATACGCTGGATTAAGCACGGATACATGCTTCTAGGTGCAGCCGTGCTATGTACTGGGTTCTCCGTTGTCGATTACAATTCAGTCGTCAACTGGATTCAACAAATAATGTATTGATTGTCTCTGGTGTGATTCTACGCATCATCAACAAATGATCTTTCCGATCAATTGGATTGCGGCTTAAGTCCATTCCACTCTCGACTATAAGGAAAGAACCTATTATCGAAGTAGATGACTGGCATTTGTTTGAAGGATGCCGTTTTAATCACAGCTGTCTTACCTGAATCCCCTTCGGTGTTACTGATTTGAAAATCGTTTTTACTGAGATTCCCTACTCGAACTTCCCAAATCCATGCAGTATCACCCCTATTCTCTTTGCCGCGTTTGTACTCTCCCGTGGATGATGCAAGTACATAGCGAAACGTTATATATGTTCCCTCTTTGGGAAGATGTCCTTTTGCGGAATTCTTTTCGAGTGCTGTTTTAAGCTCTAAATCAGGAAGATCCGGCCTCTGGGGAACTAGATCAGGATATGTATGCGGCTTATTTCTTGTATATAGGCCATCTGAGGCTTCTGCCAAGCTGGCACCTAAAATGTTCCCAAGCATAGATGATAAATTGGCATACTCGACAAGGTGGCTTATTGGTTCAGAGCCAGAGCCCTTAAGTTCGCTATCAATCATATCGAAAGTTCGATAGGTTCGCTCAATAGCATATTTTATTGCGCTCGGAGGCAGCTTAATTAAATTAAACAGTTCTTCTTCGTTGCGTAAACAGGTATCGGGAGCGATTCTTTGTCGAAGAACGAACTTCCCCTCGGAATCTTCCTTCCTCCCCTCAGCAGCTCGCAGGAGTTCACTGAGAGGGCATCGCAGTCCATTGGCGATTTTCTCAGCTACTGCAATAGAGATTCCGCGTTTGCCTCTTTCGATAAGACCCAAGGTGGTTCGATGGATTTCGGATCTTTCGGCTAAGTCCTCCAGGGTTAAGCCTCTGTCGTTGCGACGAACAATGATTTCCTTGGCAAGAAACTGGGTGAGGACAGAGTCATCGACGTTTTGAACCACTGCTTCAGTCATGTCGCCCATTATCCTTGTCTAGTTGTATCTTGTCTACGAGACAGTTGTCTCCACTGGAGGTGAGCATGTATACGGTAATGGACTTATTCTGCGGTACCGGCGGCTTCTCAAAGGGATTTGAGAATGCTGGCGGCTTCCGCGTCGTTTACGGGATTGACATACTACCCATCGCTATCAAGACATTTCAAGCCAACCATCCGTCTGCTTACAGCCTATGCGGAGATATAAGAGAGATCCGAAGGTCTCAGGTATCTGAAGCAACTGGTCTTAAGGCCGGCGATATAGACGTCATCATTGGGGGGCCGCCATGCCAAGGCTTTTCTTCAATCCGACCTTTCAGATCATCTACTGACGATGATCCAAGAAACTCCCTATTTGAAGAATTCGCTTCTTATGTGAATTACTTCAGGCCCAAAGTTCTTGTTTTTGAAAATGTCGTTGGTTTAGCGACGTATCATAATGGCGATACAATCGCAACGATTTTGCATACTTTCGATTCTTTGGGTTATGACTGCGATTGGCGTATATTGAATGCAGCTAATTATGGGGTTCCGCAAAAACGTGAACGTCTTATTCTGCTGGGTGTCCAAAAAGGTGGTAATATTAGATTCCCTAGTGTTACTCATTATGCCAGCGGAAATACTATTGGCTATCGTGACCATTCTAGAATGATGCAATCATATGCAGATGATGTGTTAAGTCAAATAGAATCTATGCGAAAGCCTTTTTTACCTGCGGTTACCGTGCGTCAGGCTATTGACGATCTTCCGCCAATTAAAAGTGGCGAAGTGACGACTCACTATTCTTCTCGCCCAAAGAATGCATATCAGCGAGACCGAAGAAAAGATGTACCTGACGATCAATTGACATTGCATAATGCAACCAAACATTCCAAAAAAATGCTGGAAATAATCCGCTATTCAGGCGATAACATTAAGTGCATTCCTGAGGGTATGGTAACTAGTGGCTTTTCGTCCAGCTATTCTCGTTTACGTGGCGACGAACCTGCGGTAACTCTCACTGTTAATTTTGTGCATCCTGCGTCCAATAAGTGTATTCATCCTGATCTTGACCGTGCTTTGACGCCGAGAGAAGGTGCAAGGATTCAGTCTTTTGATGATGACTTCATTTTTGCAGGTAACAGAACTCAGATAGTGAAGCAAATAGGCAATGCTGTTCCGCCACTACTCGGAAAAGCGCTTGCCAAAAGTGTCCTTGAGGCCTTGGAAGGCAGTGTTCCAGAAGAAAAGTCAATCACCCAGCTTCCAAAACAATTGAGCCTTGGCGTTTGAAATCATTTAGTTTACTATTACTAGTCCTCATTTAGAAGTGGGCTTATGTATTTACGTAAGCCCACCATTCTGTCTATCGTAAATAGCTCTTGCATTTATTCAATTACTTGGTCTTGGCATTGCTTGATAGTTTTCCGCCAAATGCTTGGTTGACAAGCGTATAGATGGTTTGGGCAACACCCACCACTCCAGCAAGTACGATGCCCCATGTGTAGGTGCCGTCGAATCCGCCGGTGGCAGCGATGGCGATGGTGCCGAACAGGATGGACGCCGCGAGGGACGTAAGTCCGACATATCCGCCGGGGATGTATTTCTTGAACGCCTTGCACGGATGCTGGCACGATCAGGGCCACGAGTCCGGATGCGAGCGTGGCCGCGGTGGAAATATCCATAGGTTTCTCCTTGAGAATAATGAAGGTGGCCTCCGGCATGGTGTCGAAGGCCACGATGGTTGCGGTCAGTAGCGGAGCCGCTGACTGGGGTAAATGAGGTTGGGGGTGGCGAGGTTGTTCAACTGGGCGACGCGCTGCCATCCGTCGGCTCCGAAGATGCCGCTGAGGGTTTCTCCACGCTTGACGACATGCACACGACCACCCGTGGCTGTGGATCCGCTGGCAGCGGTTGACGTGCCTCAATAGGTGACGATGTTGCCCGGATAGATCAGGTTGATGTTGCCGGATGGCGCACTCTATGCGGACAGCGGCCACAGGCCGGTTCGTCTGGCGATACCGGACATGGTGTCGCCGTTGCGCACGGTCATGCTCACGCTTCGGGCGGAAACGGCAGGCGCGTATGCTACCGAATCAGATTGTAGGGATAGCAGTCCCGCCATACCTTGCACAATGCGCCAATCATCGGCATGTGCCCGATCGGCACCTATTGACCCGCCGTCGATGCCGGCCACGTTCAGACTGTTCACGTCCAATGGTCGTTTGACGGCAGCGCTCCAGATGCCTTCGTCTGTCATAAGTCTTTTCCTCTTCTAGTGCATGACATGCTGTCGCCGGTTCGGGTTGCGGCGCGTGGTCCACGCTCCCTGCAATGCCATCGTGCAGGCGACCAACGGCGAGATGTCGATGTCGGATCCGGCCTTGTTCCAGCCGAAAGCGCCCCTTTTGCCGATCGGCC
>OBWY01001634.1_pt1 | contig 12553 bp, 9 predicted proteins | sample 1538081 | NCBI WGS metagenome assembly OBWY01 (sample SAMEA2580089, study PRJEB22360) | human gut metagenome | biome: human gut; feature: human-associated habitat; material: faeces | place: Denmark | collected 2008/2010
TTTAGCAAAAACAATAAAACAAAATATTTCCAAATATTATAAAAGTTTTGATTATACAAATGATACTGATAATCGTGGTGACCTGACTGGTTTTATTACAAATTTTCTAGAAATTATTCTTGCATCCATTGAAACATTAATCGATTCTCTAGAAGACAAAATAGAACGTTTGCATTATTTCGAGCGAATATTATTGTCTAATTTTAAAGATAAAACGGATTATGGAATTCTTCATTTACTATTACAGAATTCTTTATTTGGTCTGGAACCATTGTCTGCCAGAGAAATGGCTGAAATGCTTGATAAATCTTATGTTACGATTAATAATCGTTTGAAGAAAGATTCCATCAAAACACTATTACGATCTGATATACCTCATAAATATGATTTGGATTTAGATATTTTAAAAACTTTATGATTAGATAACAACAAAACACGAGACTGCTACCTTCTATGGCAATCTCGTGTTTTTATTTTTCAGAAAAAACTATACGCTACTATTTATTTTTTCATTATTTCACTTTGCAAGATCTTACTGCACTGTATGCACCGTAAACTTTAGATTTTGCTACTGTCTTGTATGCACGTACTTTTACAAAATATTTTTTCTTTGCTTTTAACTTCTTGATGACTTTCTTATATGTCTTGTAAGATTTTACTGTGTATGTCTTTGCACCTTTGAAGTTTTTCTTAGTTGCGATCTTGATCTGGTATCCAGATACGTTTTTGTCTTTCTTCCATGTAACTGTTAATTTTTTCTTTCCTGCTTTTACTTTTGCTGTCTGTTTCTTAACTGTTACTTTTTTGACTGGTTTTACAGCTGGTTTTGTTGCTGTTGTTGTAGCTGCAGGCTTTGTTGCTGTTGTTGTAGCTGCAGGCTTTGTTGCTGTTGTAGCATCTGATGGCTTTGTTGCTGTTGTATCTGACTTGTTTGTATATGTAAATTCTAATGTCTTATTATATCCAGTCGCTGTTACAACAATGTTATATGTACCTTCTGCTTTTAATGCATCTGCTGTTGTCACCAATGTTCCATCTGCATTGATCAATTTTACAGCTCCTTTTCCTGATGCTGCATACTCTTTTCCGTTCACAGAAACTTTCTGAATATTTTTTACAAAGTTTGCAAAATCATCTGCCTGTACATCTTTCGCTGCCACTAATGCAGGTGCTTTAACATTATTGTTATATACTGCCACAACATTATCTGTAGTTAAGGTAAAACTTGTGCTAAATGGTACATATTTTGAGCTTTTATCTGTTACATTTAATGTATACTGTCCTGGTTTCACACCTGTTGCATTATATTTTAATGTTCCATTTTCAACACTGACGTTTGTTAACCCTTCTACTGCATATTCTGCATCATACGCTTTTGGTAATGTTGGCACAGTTACTTTTGCACTTCCTGAAGTTACATCTGCATTTTCAACTTTAAAGTCACTTGTGTCAAATTTTTCAGGTACATAAATACCATTTCCATTTTCACCGACTTTGATTGTGAAAATTCCTGCATTTGTATAATATGTTACGGATTTAATTGTTGTTCCTTGTAAATCTTTATAATGCTCAGAAGATGTTGGGCAACCATGCACAGCTGTTGTATATCCTACACTCCATGCAAGTTCTGTACCTTTCCACATATTTTCCAGATGTCTTAATCCATAAGATTTAGTATCTGTATTAATTGTAATACCATATACCTTTGCATTATCCTGATCTAATCCAATTTTCTCACTTACATCACTAGAAAGATTTAACTGGAAATCCCCATAACTTGTTTCTGTTTTTAAAACAGCTTTTGCATCTGTAATTTCTTCTGTTGTTTTATCAGTCTGAGCTTTTCCAAAAGAAGCTTTTCCATCTGCTGTTTTTGTCAATTCTTTATAGTAAGATGGTGTTTCTGATAATACATAATAAGCATAACTTTCATTTTCAAATAATGAATCCTTCCCTGTATATGTTGTTGTAGATGTCTTTCCTCTATTTGTAACTGTAATAGCAACAGAATCACTATCTTTTACCTGTTTGTAATCCTTTAAGTCATCTAAAGAATTAACTTTTACAGGATAGCAAATTCCTGTGATTTCAGATCCATCTGTTTGCTGCCATAACTAATGAATTTGTTCTTGTTTTATTTAATGTAGCTGATGTAAAAGCGTCTACTTTTACCGTATTATTTACAACTTCATTTGCATAAAACTCTGCATACGGAATATTCATTAGAACATAAATTCCCTGATCTTTATTATCTTCATCTGCCTTAACAACAGATACACCATTATTAAATACTGCTGGCACACTTACAGGTCCTGCCAACATTGCAGCAGCCCTAGCTACTGTTAAACCTTTTTTCCACATTCCTTTTCTCATGTGAACCTCCTTCAAGTTATAATAGTTAATAGCTTCATACAAAAATATAAGTACTGAAATATCTTTGTATATTTATCTTAATTTTTGCATATTTCGAATCTAATTGAGAATTTTTCGCATTTAGTTAGTTTTAGCTAACTATCATTTTTTAAGAAAGGTGCCTTTATAAGTGATCAGACACCTTCCTATTTCGTCAATTATCTTACAAACTTTGTGCAAAAATACAGACTCCAATAAATAATACAAGCTTCAGGAGAATAATAAGGATTTCATTACCTTTTAATTTCTTACCTGAACCCAGATGAATGTTTTGTTTCGGGCACACATCCATACATTGCATACAGTGGATACATTCCCCAGCATTCTTCTGGTCCCTTTTGATCTGATAATCTACAGGGCACTTGATTTCACATGCGCGGCACTTTGGAATGCAATTACTTCGGTCTCTATCGAGAACGGAAATCGGCAATACCGGTAACCATGCAAAGATTGCTCCCATCGGACATAGATATTGGCAGAAAAATCTTTCTTTAAGGCACATACCCACCAGTATAAGTACAAAGATGATCCATCCGGCGAAGTAACCGGCGTCTGGAATCTTACCTGTGTACAACATGGAAAATACTTCCCAAGGACTGGTTCCATGGAACTTTTTCGTAAATCCTAATGCATAAATCAGCATTAAGACTAATAACACTATATATTTCATTTTTTGAAGTTTCCGTCCGGTCTCTTCTGATACCCACGGAAGCTTCTTTTTTACTTTTTTCTGAACCCATTGAGATAGGGCATACATTCCATCTCCCAAGGTTCCAAATGCACAAGCATAGCCACAGAAGAATCTGCCAAACAAAATGGTGAATCCGCATAATGCGATCAGCATTACAAGAAATGCATTCTGTTCAATCGGCTTGCCTGCTCTGATCTGTTCGATCACATACCTCACACCAGAAAATGCTGATGTATATAATGCCGGCATCCATAGGAAAAAGATGATCTGAATGATCTGCCGGGTAAGGCGTCTTAAGTCTCTCTTTTGTCTAAGGTTCATTATGACGCCTCCTTCAAAGCATTTCGTACCGCTGCAATGATACCTTTCGAACTGTACGTCGCTCCACTGGCTACATCAACATCGGCTGTCTGCTTTTGTTTCATTGTATCTATGATTTTTTTTGCATTATCAAAATATGCCCTATCTTCATTTTTCGCTTCTTTGATCTGAATGTCATCGATGGAACCATTTTTTATGGTCACACTCACAACGATCTGACCTCCAAATCCCTGACCGCTGCCTTCATAAGTTCCGTCCTTCCATGAACCCGAACCACTGTTCTCAGCTGCGATCTTCGCTTCTTTTTCTGCCCGGATCGTTGCAATATTATGATATGCAAAACATACTCCAACGATCAGCACAAGGTTTAGAAGTCTCATTAAGAAATGCTTGTATTTTTTTAATTGTTTCATATCTCTTTTTTGTTCCTCTACCTATTGGTTAATCTTTGAAATTGCGTTCTTGTATGCATTGATCAAGGCATTGCTTGAACATGTTGCTCCTGTTACCACGTCATAATTTTTTGAAGTATCCAAACCATTTGCGATCAATTGAGGAACTATCTTTTTTTCCGCATCCTTATACCATGATTGCATGCTTTTATCTGACCATTTTATATTTTGGATTCCTTTTACTTTTCCATCAGATGAAACTACAACTTCTAAAGTAAGATCATATGCGTCAAAATCTCCATCTTCATCTGGCTCACATACTGCACTTCCTGTATACGTTTGATCTGTCGGTGTTGTTGGTACAGTTGTTGTATTATCCTCAGATGAATTATCAGTATTCGTATTATTATCATTTGTACTATTGTTCGTATTATTTGTTTCTACTGTAGTTTCCGTATTTTTTTTCGCCAATGCTTTCTTTAACGCATCTCTGACTGCTTCCATGATACCTTTTGAACTATATGTAGCACCACTAACTACATCAACTTTATCTGTATTAGCTGATTGTACCGCAATAATACTAAATGGCACTTCAGACCATGCACGTTCAAAATATGCTGCATCATCTTTCTCATTTTTCACAAGTTTGATCTCTACGATCTTGCTCTTCTTGATACGAACACTGACAGTGATCTTTCCTCTGAATCCTGTTCCAGTTCCTTCGTAAACACCATCTTTGTATGTTCCTGATACTTTCTCTGTTGTATCTTTCTTCGTTGTGTCCTTTGTTGTAGATGTAGAACTGCTGTCACTAGATGATTTATTAACGGCCGCTTTGCTTAACGCATTACGCACGGCTTTGATAATACCATTGGAACTAAATGTAGCCCCACTGACAGCATCTACATTTGTGCTCTGCTTCTTAACCATCAATGGAAGTAAAATACCTTTTGCACGGTTAAAATACGCTGCATCATCATGATTTTCCAAAATTTTAATTGATTTGATCTTATTCTTTTTGATTGTCACAGAAACTTTTACAGTACCATGATATCCAGCGGCTGTACCAACAAATGTACCATCTTTGTATGTTCCTGATTCATCCGCTGTACCAACACTTCCTGCAGATTTTGCAGATGATCCGCCTGCTTTTGCAGATGATTTATCTTCTTCCCCTGTTAACGCGTTTTTTACTGCCTTAATGATTCCATTTGAACTGTAAGTTGCTCCACTGACAACATCAACTTTTAAGGACTGTTTTGCCAGAATATTTTTGATCACACCTGCTGATGCACGATTGAAAAATGCAGCATCATCGGAATTACTTAATACTTTGATCGCTGTGATCTTATGATCTTTTACAGTAACTGAAACTTTTACCAAACCACGATATCCGTTTGCCTGTCCTTCATAAGTTCCATCCTTGATCTTGCTTAGATCAATATCCCCAGCATTTGCTTTCTTTGTTTTCTTTTTCGCTTGTGTCGTTGCAGCTTCTACCTGATTTTCAGAATTATTTTTTGATTTTTCTGCCTTTGGTGCCGTATATCCAAAAACACTGTTTCCAACCAGACTGATCACAAAAATCGCAGGCACAAACTGAATCAGATTGACTTTCTTTAACTGATCAATGATCTTCATTTTTGTTTTTCCTTCTCTCTTTCTATCTGTTAACGTTTTATTTTTTTATTACTGTAAAATCACTATCTGAACTAAAATGATCTTTGATTCCCTGTGAAATATATACCTTATTATTTTCATCAACAAGGATCATATTGAATTCTTTGCTGTGTTCTTTCCAGTAAGAAATAGCTTTATCCTTCCCCATAACAAACAATGTTGTTGACAATGTATCAGATAATGTACCATTTTTACTGATGATCGTTACTGATTTCAGATCTTTTTCGGATGGTTTTCCAGTTGCTGGATCAATGATTTGATGATATGTTTTCCCATCTTTCTCAAAGTATCTTTCATATGCTCCAGATGTAATGACTGCTTCATCAGCAGCTTCATATGCACCGATCATACTTTCTGTATCATCTGGTGACTGCACTCCGACTTTCCATCGGCTTCCATCTGTTTTTGCTCCGATTGCCTGTACGTTACCACCAAGACTGATCACACCGCTTTTCACACCATCCTTTTTATAGATTTTTGCAATTCTTTGTGATGTGTATCCTTTAGCAATTCCTCCAAGATCAATCTTCATATTCTTCTCTAATGTCACAACATTTGTTTTCTTATTAATTTTGATTTTCTGACTATTTACGTTTTTCAGAAGTTTCTGAATTTCTCTGTCCGATGGCACACGATATTTCTGTGTCGGAAATCCCCATAATTCCACGATCGGATAGATAGAAATATCAAAAGCATCGTTTGATTCTTTTGATTTTTTCTTTGCAAATTCGATCAATTCTAATGTCTCATCAGATACTTTCATTTTTTTCTTCTGATTCAGCTGATAGATCTCACTGTTTTTATCTACCGCTGACCATAGCTGATCTAATCGCTCAATCTCACTCTTAGCATCATCCACTGCTTTTTGTGCATTCTTTCCATATGCTTTCAAATTCATATAGGTGTCCATGGCAAAAACTTGCGCACTTGCCTCCTGTGTACTTGCTTCACTGCTTGTCTCTGTCTTCTTTGCGTCCTGTTTCTTGGCACATCCAGCAAACGATAATACCCCTAAAACACTGATCGTCGCTATACATATTAACTTTTTTAGTTTCATTTATTTCATCCTTCTAGGTTAGTACTTGCTAACCTATAGTTTATAATTTTTCTGCTTTTGTTTCAAGGATAGTAATTGAGGTTTTTTTTCATTAAGAAAAAGGAACTGTCTTTTCTGACAATTCCTTTTTTGAACCTTACATTTTGATCAAATTAATAATACCCTATTTCATACGTTCCATTTGTTTTCTTTGTAAGCTTTGAGATTCTGATATAATATGTTCCTTTTTTCTTTGGCATTTTCGCTATCTTCGCATTTGCATTTTCTGTTACCTTAATTGTTTTAATTGCTTTTTTCTTTCCATTTTTATAAATTGTAAACTTGTATCCTCCAGAAACTGTGTTCTTTCCAAGATTCAGAATTCTTTTCTTCTTTGTAGATGTAATACTTATTTTATACCATCTTGAAGTTTTCTCTCCTGTTGTATATATATTCGATGTTTGTCCATCCAGTTTGATCTTCTTTGCTTTTGATTTCTTATATGCTACCTTTTTACTTTTAGAACTGCTTGTATATGAGACTGCATTTAACTGTGTTGTCGGTGCTTTGATCGCCAGGCGGTATTCACCTTTAGTCAATCCATGAACAAAATCATCATCATAAGATGCTGGCTTGATCTTTACCGTATCATCGATTCTTTTCCATTGTCCGTTTTCTTTCTTTTCGATGTGTGCATAAGTGATCCCACTGTTTCGATCGATCGCTGAAATGTTAAATTCCACCGCAGATCTCTTCTTAATTGAAAATGGATGATATGTGGTACTTCCAGTTCCTGATTCATAATAAGTATCTGATGCTTTCATAGATCCAAATCCATCTTTGATCACACCTGTTGTCACAAATATTTTATCGATTTTTTCTGGCATTTGAAGATAGAAGACCTCACCTGCTTTTACAAGCCTTCCATATTCCAGATCTCCATCAGATGTCGTTTGAGCTAAAACTTTCTCCTTCGTTGAATCATAGAGATTTACCTTCTGCGATCTATTTCCATCTGTTTGTGTTGCAATTGTAAAATACCCTGAATCTGCAACTGTAATTTTGACCATATGATCCTTTTCCTGAAATTTATCATTGTATAGATGTGTACCACCTGTCTGAAGATAATCTTCAAATTTATCTGTAGATCCAAACTGATATGCTGTGATTTCTGTATAGTTCCATTCTTTTGGAGTCGTATATCTCTCTTGCATTTGCATTCTCTGTCCCGCATAAACTATCATCTTGGGACAACTCATAGATACTCCGATCACTGCTGTCATCATTAATGTTGCTGTTTTCTTTAAAATCTTTCTCATGTCTATCATCTCTCCTGCTTGATCATTCTATTACTTCATTATTCATCACAAATAACCTGATCCATCAAAATATCATGCTCTTCTGTCGGTACCTGATCCATCATTAACTCTTTATAACATACCAGAATCTTTGGAAATGTTACTCCATCTAAAAAACGGTCATAGAATCCTGCTCCATGTCCAAGTCTACGGCCTTCTCTATCTGCACTTACACAAGGTATTACCGCCATATCAATCTTCTCTTTCGATAAGATTGGACACCTTCTGGATGGTTCCATGATTCCATATGCCCCTTCCTCAAAATCATCTAAAGCATGAATCTGTCTCACTTCCATGATTCCTTTCCCGATACACAATGGAACTCCGACATTCTTCCCCTGTTTCAGTGCCAATGCTATCAGCTGCCATGTATCAACTTCATTTTTCATACTTGCATAACAAAAAATAGTTTTTGCCTCTTGAAATTCTTTTAACTCTTTTACCTGTTCAAAAATCGACTGATCTGCTTTTTCTATATAATTTTTGTCTAATTTTTTCATCCATTCTTTTACTTGTTGTCTTGCTTCTTTTTTCGTCATGATGTCCTCCAGTTTTTATAAAATTACGCACAAAAAATGAACCTAATTTCTTAGGTTCATTTTATCATAATTTTCTTTCATTGTATGCTATTTCATTATAATGTTTTATATAATTCCATAATCTTCTCGCCAGTTGCAACATCTTCTGAAAATGCAGTCGCACTTCCTGCTGCTGTCCCCATCTTCAGTGCTTCATTATAATCTCCATTACTTCTTAAATATCCTGTGATAAATCCTGCTACCATGGAATCTCCAGCTCCTACAGAGTTCTTAACTTCTCCTTTTGGACAAGGTGTTACATGAACTTCTCCTTCTTCTGTGATCAGGATTGCTCCATCTCCTGCCATGGAAACTAACACATTTCTTGCGCCTTTTTCCTGAAGTTTCTTTGCATACTCAACAATCTCATCATTTGTCTTTAACACAACATCAAACATTTCTCCTAATTCATGATTGTTTGGTTTGATCAGGAATGGATGATATTTTAATACGTTTAACAACAAGTCTTTTGTTGCATCTACAACGATTCGGATGTCTTTTCCCTGCAGACGTCCCATGATTCTTTCATATACATCTGATGGAAGTGTTGCTGGAATGCTTCCTGCAAGAACTAAAATATCTCCATCTTCTAATTCATCTAATTTCTTAAACATCTGCTCTAATTCATCATCATGAATAACTGGTCCTAATCCATTGATCTCGCTTTCTTCGTTGGATTTTACCTTAACATTGATACGTGTCATTCCTTCACGTACTCTGATAAAATCTGGCTTAAATCCAAGTTCTTTCGCTCCTGATTCAATAACATCTCCTGTAAATCCAGCTATAAATCCAAGTCCTACACTATCTACTCCAAGATTAGCAAGTAGATGAGATACATTAATACCTTTTCCTCCGCAGAAAATGTATTCTCTTGTTGTCCTGTTTACCTGTCCTAATGTCAGGTTATCTACTTTAATTACATAATCAATTGCTGGATTAAATGTTACTGTATAAATCATGAAAATACCTCCTCAATGTTTGTGATTCTTTTGAACTCTTTGTTTTCTAAATGATCTGTAATGATCTCTGCCTTCTTTAAATCCGCAAATTTAATAGTTGAGATCACATTGAATTTGCTTGCATCCGAAAGAATATATCTTTTCTGACACTGTTCCATCGCTTTCTTCTTAACTGCTGCCTCTTTCTGATCTGGCGTTGTAAATCCCCGCTTCAGATCAATCCCATTTGTTCCGAAAAAGCCCTTGGTAAAGTTATATTTATCAAGCTGTTCTAATGCTTCTTCTCCGACTAATGCTTCTGTTACCGCCTTAATCTCGCCTCCGATCAAATGGACCTTAAATCCTGCGTTCATCAGTTTTCTCGCATGTGTGATCCCATTTGTCACATAAATAACGTCATATTCTTTGAGATAATCTAACATTATCTCTGTCGTTGTTCCTGCATCAAGATATACGATATCTTCTTTATTGATCAAAGATGCTGCATATTTTGCAATCTTTCGCTTCTCTTCCTGATGTTTCTTTGACTTGGTTATGACTTCTTCTCTTGATAACACAGACTTGATCGCAGTAGCTCCTCCATGAACCTTGATCAAAAGACCTTGTCGGTTTAATTCCGTTAAATCCCTTCGTATCGTGGACTCTGAGGTGTTCAGTTTCTCTGTCAGTTCTACCACGGTGACTGACTGTTTCTCTCTTAAAATCTCTAAAATGCGTTCAAATCGCTCTTGCGCTAACACAATATCACCTCTTTTCGCTTTTATTTAAGTATATCACAATTTCAATCATAGTCAATCATTTTCTCTCATTTTCAATCACATATATCCTTCATAATTTGTTCAGATTTTCAAAATAATTTGAACACATTTGATTTTTATACTAAATGGCATAAGGAGGTACAAGAAAATGAACAGAGCAAAGAAAAACATTCTCTCAGTTATCGTTACATTATTACTGACTGCTTGTATTGGCTTTACAGTTTATCAGATAAAATCACAGAATACACTACCAGCTGCTCCGACTAGACAGATGCAGCATCAACAGCCTAGAGTTAATTCTGGAAGTTCTACTGACAAAAGTTCGTCAGCAGATGATAATATTATCAAAGGGAATAATTCAAACAGTAACAATAGTCCCAATAATTCAAACAATAGTAACCAGCAGACACCACCTGAGAAACCATCTGGATCTGATTCCAATTCAGGTTCAAACTCTCAGAAGAATAAGCGACCAAAAGCTCCATTTACGAAGATTGCAACAAAATATATTGTTTTATTAGGGACTGAAACTTTCTTCTGGGTTTTAAGTATCTTGTATTTAATCTTTACAGGATTCCATAAGAGATCCTTTAAAGAAGCTTTCACATCATGGAAGAAGTTTACAATCTGTGGTCTTTCTTCTATTATATTAACCTGTGGGTTAACTTTCGGTGAAACTTATCTTATAAAACAGTTATCTACACCTGCCCAGATGCAGCAACCTGGTAACGGATTTGGTGGCGCACCTTCCGGCAATCAGCCTGGCAACGGTTCTGGATCTTCAAATTGAGATAATGACAGTGCATCAGCCAAAGCTACTGCCTCAAAAAAAGAAATGACAGATTTTGATCTTCTGTCATTTCTTTTTACTTCTTTCTCTATTTTTCTTTCAGCATACTCTTGCTTCCTAGATAAGTTGCAATCATATATCCAATATAAATTACGATCACAAGGATCAATGACTGGACTGCTGCTTGCGTTATATTAATCTGTCCCAATGTTGATATCAGAATTTTTGCTGTTTTAATTCCTACATAGGAATGAACCAATGCCAAACTTAATGGCAAACAGAAGTATAAGATGATCTGTGCTTTGATCGCGTGATTGATCATTTTTTGTGATGTTCCGATTTTACTTAATAATTTGTATTTTTCAATATTATCTGCATTCTCACTCAATTGCTGTAATGCAAGTACCGCTGCACATGTAATTAAAAATACAAGACCGATATATATTGCAATGTATGTAATGATCGTACTTAACCCAGTACTCTGTTCATATACTTCCTCTTTTGAAATTATCGCTGAATATGGTGAATTTGGCATCTTACTATTTATGATCATCTGCTTTAAATATTCCGTATATTTTCTTGATACTTTCTGTGCATTTCCCTTCCAGTTCAGATTTAAATATAATGTAGAATGATCAATCTTTAATGACTGGATAATTTCATCATTTAAAATGACTGTTCCCATATCTGTTTTAGCTGCTGTTACCATATATGTATCTTTTTGTAAGCCATATTTCATTTTATATGTTTTTCCATCCAATGTAAGTTTTTGCTTATCACTAGCTGCCTTTTCCATTATCGGTATCAGATTGCCATAATCACAATTCAATATATATTCATCTGATTTCAAGGTTAATTCTTTTTCTCCGATTGCTTTTCGGATTTTATTATATTCAGATAGTTTTGCAAAAGTTAGTGGAGTTTCATAAATTTTCTTCACATAATCTTTTGTATAATCTGAATACTTTTCTCTTCCCTTTAATAATGGCTCCATTTTATATCTGCATTTGCGAAATGTACCATTCTGATATATTGTGATCGGTAAAATTTCTTTTGCATCTTTTTTGATCGTTAATCCAAGATCATCTAATTTCTTTATAAACTTTTGCTGCTGTTCTTCCTGATATCCTTTTTCCGATAATCCATAAAAAGTACAATCAAACTTTGTCATATCTTCTAAATCTGTTTTCACTGAAGACGCCAATCCACTTCCTGTCGCAAACGCACTGATTGCTAAAAACAACATCAGACAAAGCATCGACATAGAAACAAAGGTTGTTGTGATCTTTGAATTGATCTGTCTTAGCACAAACATATTTAATCCATTATAATAAAATTTCTTACTTCTTTTCGCCAGTTCTAATAAGAATCCTGATAATGAAAAGAAAAAGAGAAATGTTCCTGCTACTCCAAGAATTACGCTGATCTTAAAGTCATTGTCCACAGCAAGCATCTGGTTTTTTTGAATTAAATGATATGCTATTCCAAGAATCCCAATGGATATCAAAAACAGAATGACCGACAATATAGGATTTTTTAATCTTGTTTTCTGATTTTTCTTTGCTGAATTCAATA
>OBWY01001643.1_pt1 | contig 12476 bp, 9 predicted proteins | sample 1538081 | NCBI WGS metagenome assembly OBWY01 (sample SAMEA2580089, study PRJEB22360) | human gut metagenome | biome: human gut; feature: human-associated habitat; material: faeces | place: Denmark | collected 2008/2010
AGAAAAGACCAAAAATCACCACTGCCAGGAAGCAGAGGGAGGTCATAATCGGTTTTTTTACCGCTCCTTCGTATAAACTCATTTTTGCTAATTATTAAAATGTGGATAATGCGCCGTATGTCATCGGATTGTATAGCTTTCAACTTATAAAGCTGTACACAACATACGGTTACATTGATTCATTATTTTTCTACCTCTACCTCAGTGCCGTTGATCAATCGGGTCTGACCGGCAATGACTACCTGAGAATTATTGGGTACACCGGATTTCAATTCATACTCGGTACCCATGCGGCGTCCCAGTTCCACTTTGTTGTATGTCACTTTTCCATCCTTGTATACATACACATAACGGTCGCCGGCACCAGCTTGCTTCACAATAGCCAAATCGGGAACAACGACGTTCTCTTCCGTACCAAAATTCAGGCTGGCACGGGCAAACATTCCCGGACGTACTTTCTGATTCTGGTTAGGCAATTGAATCTCCACCTGGAATGTACGGGTAGACGGATCGATCGTCGGATAAATCAAGCTGATCTTGCCTTCGAAAGCCTCATCACCGTAGACATCGAGCTTCACATTCACGGGAGCACCTTTCTTCACCTTGGTGAAGTAAACCTCGGATACATTGATCAAAAGTTTGACCGGAGTAATCTTTTCAACGGTCAGCACCGGATTGCCACCGCTATACATATCGCCGCTATCGTAATTGCGGGCAGTTACCACCCCACTGATAGGACTCAGCAGAGAAGTGTTTTCCAACAAGTTCTGATAAGCAGTTTTCTTCACGTCATAGGCCATCTTTGCAGCATCCCATTCCGATTTTGAAGCACCACCTACCTTATACAGTTCATCGATACGATTGAATTCCACTTCCTGATTGTCCAGTTGCAGCTTAGTCTGTTTCAAGTTGGCAGCATCCATCTGCACTAGTTTCTGGCCTTTGGACACATGATCGCCCACTTCCACAAAGATTTTATCAATACGCACCGGTGATGACGGAGCAATGTTATTCTTCACTTCAGCTTCTACGGTTGCCGTGTATTCCTGTATCTGTTCTACCGGGCGTGCTGTCACATCGGCCAATTTCACTTTTGGCTTTTCCTCTGTTTTTTCAGCAGCACTTTTGTCTTTTCCTCCAGTGCACGAGCCCAATAGCACAACGGCGAGCAGGGCTACTAATTGGAAACATCTTTTCATATTCAAATTTTAATTGTTGTGTGTTTAGTTACTCTGTTACTTCTTCTCTTCCCAATACCTGATCGAGATCAGCCTTAGCAACCAAATAGTCGTAGATAGACTGGTTGTAAGTCAACTGGGCCTGTGTCAGCGCCACTTCCGAATCGTTCAATTCAAGGATAGTCCCTTTACCTACTTCATAACGTTTTTGGGCTATCAAACGTCCTTTTTCCGCCTGTACGATTCCTTCTTTGTTGCTGACTACCTGCTCGGTACTTGCAGCCATATTATCCAGATAACTGGTGGCTTGCATGGTGAGTTGGCGATATACGTTGGTGCGGTTCTCGGCCAGTTGCTGCATCTGGATCTTAGTTTGCTTTACCTTCGTAAAGTTACTTGCCTTAAACAAAGGGATACTCAGACTCAGACCGACAGTAGAATATGGGAACCACTTGTAATGCGACATCTTGAAGTCATTATTCAGCGATGTATACGAATAGTTGAACGATGCAGCCAATGTCGGCATGAAATTGGTTCGCTGCACAGCCAGTGTTTTCTTCAACAAGTCGGCATTTAAGTCCAACTGCTTCAAATCACTGTTGTTATTCAGATTCAACTGGTTGCTTTCCATCTGACGACGGAACATCACCATTTCATAGTCCTTCAGATTACCATCGGCAGCAATTTCCACCTCCGTATCCATACCCATCAGTACCTGCAACTGCAAGCGGGCAAGATTCACTCCGTTACCGGCAGATACTACCGAGGGTTTCAGGCTACGCACCTGTACGTCGGCGCGTATCTTATCATACTCGCTAACCGTTCCCTGCTCATATTTGGCTTTCACCACTTCATAGTTGGCTTCTGCCTGCGCATAACTCTGCAGGAGCACTTTGTAGCTGTCCTGGGCCAACAACAACTGATAATATGCCTTGGTCACCTGATTCACCAAGTCGAGTTTCGACGAGCGTGCTTTTTCAACAGCCAGTTCCACATCTGTCTTGGTCAGATTGATACTCTTGTAAAGCGTCGGAGCAAATACAGGGAGACTCACATTGAGTCCTCCGTTGTACGAGTTGTCCGAACCTACCTGGATGGTCTGCGATTCTCCGCCAAAGTCCATCACCATTGTCTGTTTTTTTAGTGTCCGCGAGTAAGAACCCGTCAATGAAACCTCCGGAAATAGTCCGCCGTATGCCTCCTTCTTAGCCTCTTTTTTCAGCTGAATCTCTTGGCCGGCCACTTTCATTGTGGGGTTTTCGCTCAATGCAATTTCCAGTGCTTTGTCAAGCGTCAGTAGCACGATGTCCTTTGCCTCCTGTGCCTGTACATAACCCACCGAGAGCAGTACAACCACCGCCAAAAGCATCTTTTTGCTTAAGAAACATTTCATTTTGTTCATACAATAATTTTAGTTGTTTATCTTCTTTGGGAATCTCTTTATTCCCTGTCTTAGTGTATCCTTTGTTTTCTATATTCCGTTATAAAATCTTCCAATACCTTTGCCCCTTTCTCTGTCGAGATTCCCCGGATGTAGGTAAACATAATCGCTTCGTAAACCTCAAGGAAGGAGTATTTGTTGCAAATATCCGTATTCATCAATAAGTCGAGCTGTTCGTGAACCAGCAGGTTGACAATGGCAAAATTGACATCATCCCTGAATATGCCCTGCTTAATGCCCATCTTAAAAAATTCGATCGTACTGTCCGAGTCCCGCTCCCGATAGTTCTTCAGCAGACTGTGTACTTTCGGATACTTCTTTATATCTTCAAAAAAACGCTTGTTAGTCCGATGGAATGTCTCAATGCTCCGCTGATAACACACAAGAATGACTTCAAGAACATTCTTTGAGTTAGCCAAGGTCTCTGCCAGAAAAGCATTCATCTCTTCCTGACGTTTTAAAATACACTGGGTCAGCAAGCTCTCTTTATCCTGAAACACTTCGTAAAGTGTACGTTTTGATATACCCAAGGACGCGGCTATGTCGTCCATCGTTATACTCTTGATACCATGTGCAGTAAAAGCCTCCGAAGCTGTCTCAATAATTCTGTCTTTCAATTCTACTCTTTGTGAGTTCTCTTTCGCATTCTCAATCATTAACCCGTTCTTTTGTTGTTAGACTATCGATTATCAGCGTTTTCGTCCAATAAAAACGAAAAACTGAACAAAGATAAGCAGAAAACTCGACGGGGTAATTCAGTTTCCTGATTTAAGCACACATATTTGATAAATATTATAACTTCCGAAACAAATATCAAAACAAGTGTTAACAGAGAATGAGGATACAAAGATAGGGCGAGGAAATACCCTTATAAAGGTATTCCCGCCCATCGGAAGAGAAAAATCGATAAACAGCGGATATACTTCGATGAATGAAGAAATGAGAGGAATGAAGAAGTGAGAGGAATGACAAAGAAGACTCCACTAATACTCGGATCTGGTCCGATTGAGAAAAGCTACCGTTTTATGAATTTCTTTGTACATCACAATATCATCCTTTACAAACGGAACCTCTTTGCGATATGCAGCCAGATAGCGCTCAAGGATGGGAGAAGTTTTTGCCGGACGACGAAACTCGATTCCCTGCGCAGCATTCATCAACTCAATGGCAAGGATGTGCTCCAGATTATCCATGATCCGGAAAAGTTTGGTAGCGGCATTGGCTCCCATGCTAACATGATCTTCCTGACCGTTGGAAGAGACTATTGAATCACTCGAGGCCGCATAGCAGTACATCTTATTCTGGCTGACCATAGAGGCAGCAGCGTACTGAGGAATCATAAAACCGGAATTAAGTCCCGGATTGGCGACCAAAAATTCCGGAAGACCACGCACCCCCATAATTAACTGGGCTACACGCCGCTCGGAAATGTTGCCCAGTTCGGCCATTGCGATGGCAAGAAAATCGAAAGAGAGGGCCAGCGGTTGTCCGTGAAAGTTGCCGCCGGATATGATCTGATCTTCATCCGGGAAAATGGTCGGATTGTCCGTCACTGAATTTATCTCAGTCAACAAAACAGAAGAGACGTACCGGATGGCATCTTTCGTTGCCCCATGCACCTGAGGAATACAACGAAAAGAGTAAGGGTCCTGTACATGTTCTTTGGTACGGGCTATCAGCTCACTTCCATGCAGCAGGCGACGAAATATCTCTCCCGTCTCAATCTGACCGGGATGGGGACGAATCTGCTGAATACACTCCATAAAAGGATCGATGCGCCCATCGAACGCTTCAAGTGAAAGGGCAGCAATCATATCTGCCTTCTTTGAAAGCCTCCGGGCTTTGAGCAATGCAAAAACTCCGTTGGCACTCATGAACTGGGTACCATTCAGCAAAGCAAGTCCCTCCTTACTCATCAATCTCACAGGCTCCCAACCAAATTCGTCGAGCACACTGATGGCTTCCCGCTTTTTACCTTTATAATAAACATCGCCAACTCCAATCAAAGGCAAAAAGAGGTTGGCCAACGGCGCCAGATCACCCGAAGCCCCCAAGGATCCGCGATCGTAGACAATAGGCATTACGTCGTTATTGAAAAAGTCGAGAATGCGCTGTACGGTGATGACCTGTACCCCGCTGTGACCCAGGGAAAGAGCATGGGCTTTAAGCAACAGCATCAGCTTGATAATGACCGGGCGTAACTCCTCACCCACACTGCACGCATGGCTTTTCACAAGATTCTCTTGCAAGGTGTTGAGTTCATCGGACGATATGTTTTTACTGCACAACGAACCGAAACCGGTAGTGATGCCATACAGTGGCTCGGTGGAAGCCGCAATTTTCCGGTCGAGATAATCACGGCATTTCCGGATGCGCTGTTCGGCTTCGGGAGCCAGTTCAAGTTTCAGGTTTTCGTTAATGATGCGTTCGATGATACTGAAAGTCAGTTCACCGGAGCCTACATAATAAACATTGTTCATTGGTTCAGTTCTTGGTTGACAACTTCAAGTAATTCTTTCTCACGCATGCATGCCAATTGTTCCAAATGGTCGGCTTCCCGCTTCAGCTCGTCAACAAAGGTTTTATCCTTGAGCGAACCCAGATTGATGCGGACGTTCAGCAAAGCGCCCAATACTGCCGAACGGGCAGCCATCATGGCTACACATGCGTCCGTAATGGCATTCTGATTGCCCAAACGCGCTACATCAGCTATGATCTCCATCAGCTCACAGGCATTGCGCGCCACCTGCATCGGAACGAGGGCCGCAAAACGAGTGGCCTTTTCTTCATCTGTAGATTTGGGTAACTTGAAACAACCGAAAACATGGTCGTATGCCTCGGAATCACGGTCAATGTATTCAACAAAAAGCTCCTGCTGCCGGATGCTCAGACGGGAAATATGCTTCATCAACTCTTCATGTTCTTCGTATCCTTTCTTCCCGATGGTAAGTCCGGCCACCATTGCAGTCAGCGCCGAGGCCACCGCACCGTTAAGAGCAGCCACACTGCCGCCTCCGGGTACAGGATCACTACCGGCTACTTTATCTAAAAATTCTTTTACGGTCAATTCTGCTAACATAATTCTTCAAGTATTATCGGGTTTATATCTCAATTCAGACAGACGGATAAAGCATTCCGCCTTTGATAGTCGTATTTACACAATTCATCCCGACATAATAGGGAAGAATATGGTAATTATCGGAGTCGAGCACTACGAAGTCGCCTTTTTTACCCACTTCGATACTGCCGATAGAGTCGGCACGGTTGAGTGCAGCCGCCCCATTCAGGGTAAGGGCCGTAATTGCTTCTTCTACAGTGAGCTGCATGTGAATGCAGGCTAAGGCAAACGTCAGTGGAATGGAACCGGAGAAACAACTGCCCGGATTCAGGTCGGTAGCCAGGGCTACGGCACATCCGGCATCAATCATGTCGCGTCCCCGTGCATAAGGCTCCTTCAAGGCAAACGCTGTGAGCGGGAGGAGTGTGGCAACCACTCCCTTACGCGCCATGGCTTCGATACCGGCATCGGAAGCATGAAGCAGATGGTCGGCAGATACAGCTCCCAATTCGGCAGCCAGTTCGGCACCTCCCAAAGGGACAATCTCGTCGGCATGAAGTTTTGGTAAGAAACCATAATCTCCGGCAGCTGTAAGCAAACGACGTGACTGTTCGATGGAGAAAACGCCTTCTTCGCAGAACACATCACAAAATTCAGCCAGTGAATCCCGCTGAATCACCGGAAGTAACTCACGGATCAGGAAGTCAATATAATCATCAGGACGCTCTTTATATTCGTCAGGCAACGCATGTGCACCCAGGAAAGTAGGCACAATATCCACCCGTACACCCTCATCTTTATTCAGGCTGCGCATCACCTTGAGTTGCAACAATTCCGTTTCGCGGTTCAGACCGTATCCGCTCTTGCCTTCGACGGTCGTAATTCCCATGGCTGTCATCTTCTTGAGGAGTCCTTCTGCCTTAGAGCGCAAATGAATGAAAGAGAGTTCACGGGTAGCCTGTACTGTACTGGCTATACCCCCGCCGCCACGCTGCATGATAGACATATAACTCTCCCCTTTGAGGCGCCACGAAAATTCTTCGGCCCGCTCTCCCCCAAATACGAAATGGGTATGTGAATCGACAAAACCCGGCAAGAGACACTTCCCACGAGCATTGTAATGCCAGAAGTGATGATAATATCCATCACGCACTTCACCCCGGTTGGGACCGACATAGGTAATGATCCCATCTACAACTTCGACTGTCGCTTTCTCCAAAATTCGCAGTTCCGCCATCTCTTTCCCTTTCCGAGCCGAAAAGCCGAGCGGAGTCACTACTTTGGCATTGAATATAATTAAGTTCTCACTCATGATTCTCTATTCCATTATACGTGATTCAAGCACTTGCCGCATGGAGAAATTCTCCAGACCGAGGTAGTAGGAAGCAGTATCGATCAGTGCTTCCATCGGGACGAGCCCTACGATTTCGCTACCGAGAATGGTCACTCCATAGCGACGGGCTTCGATGCGCACCAACTCGAAAGCACGATAAAGTGCCGTACGGGTATAATCGGTCATGTTGATAGACACCTGGGTAATGTTCCGTTCCTTCAGTTCTACCCCCATCGCTTTGACATAACGCAAACCACCATTGATATGACGGATATTTTTGGCTATCTTGGTTGCAATTTCAAGATTATCAGTACTCAGATTGATATTATAGGCCACCAGCGGCATACGGGCACCGATAGCGACTACCCCGGCTGTAGGATGGCATCCGGCAGGACCGTAATCGGGATGCCATTCGGGCAGTTTCATTTTCTCGGCCATCCCTTCGAACTCTCCTTTGCGAACAGCTGCCAGATTTTCACGATGAGGGGCTGTCGCCGATTTCTCATAAAGGAAGACAGGAAGGTGATAAAGCCCGGCTACCTTCTCTCCTATCTCCCGGGAAAGAGAGACGGCTTCGTCCATCGTCACGTTTTTAATGGGAATAAAGGGCACTACATCAACGGCCCCCATGCGGGGATGCTGCCCCCGGTGGTGATTAAGATCTATCAATTCCACAGCCACTCCAATAGCCTCGATAACAGCATCACGCAGAGCTTCCGGCTCGCCGATAAGGGTTACTACCAGTCGGTTGTGATCTTCATCATTGCTATAATCGAGCAATTTCACCCCAGACCGGGCACGGAACGGAGCGACAATACGATCTATCTTTTCCAGATCCCGCCCTTCACTGAAGTTGGGGACGCATTCTACTATTTTATTCCAGTTCATACTACATCGTTTTAAGGGCACCACAGATTACACGGATTCTTACAGATTAAGATTTATTTTTATTCTCATTATTCCGCAACTATTCTCTTTATCAACTCTTCATCTGCCAGATAAGGCAGCGTGATGTGGTAGGCATCACCATGTGACAGATTGAACGCTTCGCTGGTTTCCATCGCATGTTCATTGCGGGCCCACGAACGGCGGGCCACTCCGCCCATCACATCCCAAAGCATAGAAGAACGAAGGATTTCGTCTACTCTCAGGCTCCCGTCACACACCATACCGAAACCTCCGTTGATAGCTTTGCCAACGCCAACTCCGCCTCCGTTGTGCAAAGCTACCAGGCTCATGCCCCGGGCACAATTCCCGGCAAAACACTGTACGGCCATATCGGCCATTACATTGCTGCCATCTTTGATATTAGAGGTTTCACGGAAGGGTGAATCCGTACCACTCACATCGTGATGATCGCGTCCCAGCATAATAGGCCCGACTTCTCCGTCACGCACCATTTGGTTAAACCGGAGAGCTATCTTCAAACGACCGACAGCATCCTGATACAATATACGGGCCTGTGTACCCACCACCAACCGGTTCTTGCCGGCATCCCGTATCCAGTTATAATTGTCCAGATCCTGTCCGCGACGTTTCACATCGATACATTCCATCGCAGCACGGTCCGTTCTGGCAAGATCTTCGGGGTTACCACTGAGACATACCCAACGGAATGGACCGTAACCATAGTCAAAGAGCTCCGGTCCCATAATATCTTCCACATAACTCGGCCAGATAAAGCCGTCTTTTTCATCGGTTCCGTTTCGTGAAATCTCTTTGACTCCGGCATCATAGACAGCTTTCATAAACGAGTTGCCGTAATCGAAAAAATAAGTTCCGCGGGAAACAAGTTTCTTGATCACTGCAAAATGACGATGGAGGGATTCGTCTACCAACCGACGAAACGCTTCGGGAGATTCATGCAACAACCGGGTACGTTCTTCGAAAGTAACTCCGGCAGGACAATACCCACCTTCGTAAACAGCGTGACAGGAGGTCTGATCGGATAAAAGTTCAATAGGAATATCTTCCTGAACGGCATATTCAAGCAGGTCTACTACATTGCCATGATAGGCCACCGAACAGGATTCATGCCGTTCAGCAGCGCTCAGTGCCATCCGGAAAGCGGTATGGAGATCAGTCGTGACATGCTCCACCCACCCTTGCTTGTAACGGGTTTCAATACGCGAGCGGTCCACTTCGGCTATAATCGAAGCAGCACCGGCTATTTCGGCTGCCTTGGGTTGGGCACCGCTCATACCACCCAAACCGGAGGAAACGAACAAATGTCCACTCAAGTTCTTATCTTGAGGGATGCCTAGCTTGAGCCGGCCGGCATTCAGCAGAGTATTGAATGTGCCATGCACAATACCCTGCGGACCAATGTACATCCATCCGCCGGCTGTCATCTGGCCATAGTTGGCGACTCCCATCTGGGCTGCCTCATGCCAGTCATGCTGATTGTCGAACATGCCTACCATCATTGAATTGGTGATAATGACCCGAGGGGCATCGGGACGGGAATGGAAAAGCCCTAACGGATGTCCCGATTCGATAACAAGCGTCTGTTCACGCGTCAGGAGTTCGAGGTATTGTTTTATCAACCGGTATTGCATCCAGTTCTGACATACCTGCCCGGTCTCGCCATAAGTGACGAGTTCATAAGGATAGAGAGCGATATCAAAACAAAGATTATTGTCGATCATCACCTGAAAGGCCTTGCCTTCAATACAGTTCCCCTGATATTCGTCGACGGGTTTGGCTTTGAGGTCGCCTGCCGGACGAAAACGGTACCCATAGATTCGTCCCCGGGTCCGCAACTCCTCCAGAAATTCAGGAGCCAGTTTTCTGTGCAGTTCCACAGGGATATAACGCAATGCATTTTTTAAGGCCGTGACGGTCTGTGCCGGCGAAAGGGTATATCCACGGTCGGGCGCCCGGCGAATACCTTCGGCGAATACCGGATATTCAGGTAACTGATTGCTGAGAGTCATTTTCATAATAAAAGGAATTAAGGATTACAAACTGTCAGCTCTACAATTTGATAACTCTTCGCAATATAGAAAAAAGGTGGGAATCTACCAAGATTTCAGCAGATTTATTATCAAAAGGTTAGAATAATAAAGAGAGGCAAATGAGTAGTCGCCTGTTGGGTTGTATAGTGGCAAGGCAGCAGTCCCTGCTGCTGATCGAAACGCTACTTCTCTTCGGCCTTCAGCAGTCGCAGATATTTGTCGGTAACTTTGGCAGACTCGCTATTTTCATTCAGATAGGCGGCTTTCCAATCAGGATGCCCCCCAAGCAGTTCTCCCATCCGCTCTTTTCCGACAAATCCTACCTTATTGGTTTCAGGATCTATTTCATAATATACCCGTTTGGATATTAAAGCGGAAGCAGCAATCGCATCGCCGAATTGACCACCCAGCATCACATCCATCGTGGCATCGCTGCCGGCAGCTACGGAACCTAAAGGAATGGCACTAAAATAAATATGGTCTCCAATGCGTAGGGCGGGAGCATACCAACCTCCGAAACGAAACTTCTTATAGCGTAATCTCTTGCAGTTCACATAAAGGGAAGTGTCCGCCTGCACGGCATAACAGCGGGACTTCAGGTATTTGCACATGGAATCGTCCGGCCCGGCACTGATCTTATAGTCGGCACCACCGGTCATCAGAATATGATTCTTTGTACGTTTCTCCACTTTCAGCGAGGCAACCGTATCTCCTTCACAAGCGAGCAGCCCTTTCAGATTGGAATATACGACATTCTGCGCAGTAACATCCATCACTACCCAACTCATCAACAGCAGGAAACACAATTTCTTCATAAACGCATCCTATTAAAGACTTTCATGGCGGAAAGGTACACCTTTTAACGAATCGGAGCAAGTTTTCAGAAGAAAAGTTTAAGAAAAAGGAGAAAACACTTGACTTTTGCTCTCCAATGTCGTATCTTTACTATCAGAATCATAAAGTACGTTCAATTTATATTAGGAATGAAAGAGGGAGGCTATTGCTCCCTTTTTTTATGGAATCACTTCACCCAACCTCCCCATAACAGACGGAGCTAAAGATGAGTTCAGGCTCCGTTTGCCCTGAAGCAAGGCTCTGCCGAAACGAAACAGCGGCTCTATTTCACTCGGATCCCGGCTCTGCAAGTTCTCTATCCGGCAACTTCGGCAAGAAAAGGCCGGGATGTCCGGAGATATACCAAGAAGAATATGAAGAATCTCCGGAAGAGACGGGAAATGTACCTGAAAGGAAAGCGGAAACCGGCTCCAACGTTAATAATAAGTAAATCTGCTCTTGACAAAAACAAGCTCATGCCAAGAGAGCGCCGTACTCACGCTAAATATATTATTTTTGCGGGTCAAACAATCAAGGAAATATGGAACAACTAAATCTCATCATAGACACTTATCAACGGATTATTCTCGAATCGGAATCGAAGCTGGCAAAGGTAAAACAACACATTTACCGTATCGGTACACTCCGACTGATACTTTTCGCGGCAGGAATTGCAGGTATCATTTATTTCTGGGACGAGGGCAGGCTGGTGATCGGCGGTATCGCGGCTATCACCTTCATCCCCTTTATATTATTGGTGAAACTGCACAACCGGTTGTTTCATCAGAAAGATTACCTTGAAAAGAAGATAGAAATCAACCGACAGGAATTACAAGCCCTTACATACGATACGTCAGCTTTCGATAATGGGGAGGAGTTTATCAATCCATCACATCTTTATACTTATGATCTGGACGTATTTGGAGAGCATTCACTCTTTCAGTACATAAACCGGACTGCCACGCAACCCGGTAAAAAAAGACTGGCAGAATGGATGAATATGCACCTGAAGAGCAAAGCGGAGATAGAGAAACGACAGGAAGCAGTACGGGAACTGGCTCCGGAGTTAGAAATGCGCCAGCATTTCCGTGTACTCGGATTGCTGCATAAAGGTAAAACTGCTGACGAAGAAGAAATCAGGAACTGGGCTTCGAGTCCGGAATATTATCGGAAGAAATGGTATTTCCGAACTTTGGCTATCCTTATCCCCACCGCCAATGCTGTCTGCATCGGGCTGGCCATAGCCGGAATCATCTCATTCACCACATGGGGAATCGTCTTCGCAAGTATAGGATTGTTCAGTTCTTCATTCTCAAAAGGTATTAGCCGGATGCAGTCTGTTTACGGTAAAAAGATGCTGATACTGACAACCTATGCACGACTCATTCACATTATTGAGGAGAAAAAAATGCGATGCAGCGCATTAAAGGAAATCAAGGAATTGGTGGGAGGTGAAAAACAAACGGCTTCACAAGCCGTAAAACGCCTCACCGAACTCATGAATGCACTGGACCAACGAAACAATATGTTAATGCAATTTGTCCTGAACGGACTATTTTTCTGGGAATTGCGGCAAGTCATGAAGATAGAAGCCTGGAAGGAAAACTATGCAGCCCACCTGCCGGATTGGCTTGAAGCCATTTGCGGAAAGGAAGGCTTCTTTTTTCCGATACAT
>OBWY01001646.1_pt1 | contig 12456 bp, 10 predicted proteins | sample 1538081 | NCBI WGS metagenome assembly OBWY01 (sample SAMEA2580089, study PRJEB22360) | human gut metagenome | biome: human gut; feature: human-associated habitat; material: faeces | place: Denmark | collected 2008/2010
GAAGAGAACCGATACCCTATATTTGTGGCCTCGGAGCAAGGTTTAGATGCGAGCGCATAAAGCGAGCATTTAAACCGCCGCGACTAAAGTCACAAATATAGGGTATCGGTTCTCTTCCCGGGCGTCTGTCTCTTAATGAATTAAATAGAAAAATGTGCTATAGTGGAGTATATTTGATATAAATAAAGGATGGACAAAATTATGAAAGCAGTATTACAAGTAGTCACCCACGCCACCGTCCGAGTAGACGGCGGCATCACTGGTCAGATCGGCCCAGGATTATTAGTTTTTCTCGGTGTAGCAGAAGAAGACGAACAGGCAGATCTTGATAAAATTGTAAAGAAAGTTACGGAACTTCGAATCTTTAAAGATGATGCAGGAAAGACGAACCTTTCCCTTCAGGATGTGAATGGAGAACTTTTGATAGTTTCTCAGTTTACCTTACTTGCGGATTGTAAAAAAGGAAGAAGACCAAGTTTTGTAAAAGCGGGAAACCCACAGAAGGCAGAAGAAATGTATGAGGAGTTTATACGAGTATGTAAGGAAAAAGTGCCGAAGGTAGAACATGGTGTTTTTGGAGCGGATATGAAGGTAGAATTGTTAAATGATGGTCCGTTTACGATAGTTTTAGACAGTAAAGAGTTGTAAAAAAATGAATTGTCAGACAAAAAAACTTGCATTTTGTATGTGCTTTACTATATAATAACGAATAGCAGGTTTTGAAGAATAATTTGCTGTTTTAGGAAATTAAGTGAGAAGTCTGGGTAATGGCATTCTAGATAAAGCAAGTTCCAGGAGCTTCACAAGTTCAAATGAATGAAATGCAAATAATTGAGTGATATGGAAGGGAGATATACAATGGATAAGATTAAGATGACAACTCCATTAGTGGAGATGGATGGAGACGAGATGACCAGAATTCTCTGGAAGATGATTAAGGATGAGCTTCTGCTTCCTTTTATTGATTTAAAGACAGAGTATTATGATCTTGGTCTTGAATACAGAGATGAGACAAATGACCAGGTTACAGTAGATTCTGCATTGGCAGCTAAGAAGTATGGGGTAGCGGTTAAATGTGCTACCATTACTCCAAATGCAGCCCGTGTAAAAGAATATAATTTAAAAGAAATGTACAAGAGTCCTAACGGAACCATTCGTGCAATATTAGATGGTACAGTATTTCGTGCGCCAATCGTAGTAAAGGGAATCGAGCCTACTGTAAAGACATGGAAGAAGCCAATCACGATCGCAAGACATGCTTATGGAGATGTTTATAAAGCTTCTGAGATGAAGATTCCTGGGAAAGGTAAGGCAGAGATTGTATATACTGCAGAAGACGGAACGGAAACAAGAGAGCTGATTCATGAATTTGATGGTTCTGGTATCGTACAGGGAATGCATAACCTGAATGGTTCTATCGACAGTTTTGCGAGATCTTGTTTTAATTATGCATTAGAAACCCATCAGGATTTATGGTTTGCGACAAAGGATACAATTTCTAAGAAGTACGACCATACATTTAAGGATATCTTCCAGGATATTTACGATGCGGATTATAAAGAGAAGTTCGAGGAAGCTGGTATCGAATATTTCTATACATTAATTGATGATGCGGTTGCCAGAGCTATCCGTTCTGAAGGTGGATATATCTGGGCTTGTAAGAACTACGATGGAGACGTAATGAGTGATATGGTTGCGACTGCATTTGGTTCTCTTGCAATGATGACTTCCGTACTTGTTGCACCAGACGGAACAACAGAATACGAGGCAGCACACGGTACAGTACAGAGACATTATTACAAACATTTAAAAGGTGAAGAAACTTCTACAAACTCTGTTGCAACTATTTTTGCATGGTCAGGAGCTCTTAGAAAGCGTGGTAAGTTAGACGGAATTGATGAGTTAGTGACATTTGCAGATAAGTTAGAAAAAGCAACGATTGATACAATTGAGAGCGGAACAATGACAAAAGACTTAGCATTAATCACAACTTTAGAAAATGTAAACACAGTAAACAGCGAAGACTTTATTAAAGCAATCCGCGCTACTTTAGAGAATCTTTTAAATGCCTAAGGGTGTTTGAAAGATCATTTCCACAAATTGTAACGCATATCTGCAGAAAGCATTTTTCAAACAAGCTCGAGTAGAAAAGGTATTGTAATTTGCGGAAAAATAAGTTATATATAGTAAGATACATTTTGCACATGATTTATTGCATGAGTTACGGATAGATTTATATGTAATCCGTTTGGTGATTTGTAATCCAATATAATAAAAACCATGGTATCCTGAATTGATATAGAATGTAACAACGAAGAATACCGTGGTTTTATGTTGTAAATAACAAAGAGAAAATAGTAGAAAAGAGGTAGACTATGGATTTTCAGCCTGTAAAGGCAAGTGATAAAGAGATTATTGATAAATATATGAAAAAGGCAAATTCTCGAAGCTGCGATATGTCTTTTGCCGCAGTATATCTGTGGAAAGACTTTTATTTATTAGAGTATACAGTGTGTGAAGATATGCTGATTTTCCGCACAACGGAAGATGGCAGCAGTTACAGCTTTCCGATAGGGGATGCCAGCCCGGAAAAGGCTTTGCTTGCATTAGAGGCACATTGTAAGGAAAATGAAGAGCCTTTAAAGCTACATTGTGTATACAGAGAGAATGAGGCATGGCTTGAAGAACACATGCCAGGAAAGTTTGAAATCGAATTTGACAGGGATAGTGCAGATTATATTTATGAATGTGAGAAGCTGATTGGGTTAAAAGGAAAGAAATTTCATGGAAAAAAGAATCATGTTAATAAATTTATAAAGACTTATGACTGGGCTTATGAAAAAATAACTGATGATAATATTGATGATTGTCTTGCAATGTTATATAAATGGAAAGAAATAAACTGTGAGCCAGGGAATATAGAAAAACATGCGGAAGCCTGTGTTTCTGAGAATGCATTAAGAGAAAGAGAATTCCTTGGGTTAAAGGGAGGACTGATTCGTGCAGACGGAGAAGTGGTTGCTTTTGCAGTTGGGGAGCAGATTAATGAGGATACATTGGTTGTTCACATTGAAAAAGCATTTTCTGAAGTGCCGGGAGCATATGCGATTATTAACCAGCAGTTTTTGGTCCATGAAGCGGATGGGCTGAAGTATGTGAACAGAGAAGATGATGTAGGAGAGCCAGGACTTAGAAAGGCAAAATTATCCTATCATCCGGAATTTCTTGTAGAAAAAGGTTTTGCAAGATTAGAGCGTGTTTGAAAAATCATTCCTACAATCTGCACGCCCCAATTTGCGGTATATTTTGCCTTCATTCAGTTGACGTAGCCCGCTACGCCGCCCTCATTCAGGCGAAATCTCCCGCAAATTGTAACGCACATCTTGCAGAAAGCATTTTTCAAACACGCTCTAGTTTAAAAATATTGATAATTGTTTTGAAAATAGAAAGAAATCTGAATATTAACTGGATGGTAAGGCGTATTTGAAAAACTGCCCCGGCAATTTGTAAGATACAGTTTGTAGAAGGGGTTTTCTAAAATGAAAAGGAATAAAAATTCAAAAGAGTTCCCTTGACAGGAAAAGAATAAAAAGGTATATTTAAAAAAATTAACTGGCAAGGGTGCTGGTCACAACGAAGGAGGTCATTATGAGACATTTAATAGATCCGATGGATTTATCTGTAGAAGAAATTAATCATTTATTAGATTTAGCTGACGATATTATTCTTCATAAGGAGAAGTATCAGGAAGTTTGTAAGCATAAGAAATTAGCGACTTTATTTTTTGAACCAAGTACAAGAACCCGACTTAGTTTTGAAGCTGCCATGATGGAGCTTGGTGGTAATGTACTTGGTTTTTCTTCTGCCAATTCCTCTTCTGCTTCAAAGGGAGAGAGTGTTTCTGATACAGTAAGAGTTGTATCGGGTTATGCGGATATCATTGCAATGCGTCATCCAAAGGAAGGTGCACCATACGCGGCAGCAAGAAAACTTTCTGTACCAATTATTAATGCAGGTGATGGTGGACATAACCATCCAACACAGACTCTGACAGACCTTATGACAATCCGAAGAGAAAAGGGAAAACTTGATAATCTGACAATTGGTATGTGTGGAGACTTAAAGTTTGGTCGTACAGTGCATTCTTTGATTAAAGCGATGTCCCGTTATGAGAATATTAATTTTATTATGATTTCTCCAGAAGAGTTACGTCTTCCAGATTATATTATCAAAGATGTTTTTGAAAAGAAAAATATCAAGTACAAGGAAGTACGCACAATGGAAGAAGTTATGCCAGAGTTAGATATTCTTTACATGACAAGAGTTCAGAAAGAAAGATTCTTTAATGAGGCAGACTATATCCGCTTAAAAGATAGCTTTATCTTAGATGAGCGTAAGTTATTAGATGCGAAAGAAGACCTTTGCATTATGCATCCACTGCCACGAGTAAATGAGATTTCAACAAAGGTAGATGATGACCCACGTGCATGTTACTTCAAGCAGGCACTGTATGGTAAGTATGTAAGAATGGCATTAATCATGACTTTATTGGGGGTAAGCGCAGATGAAAATAGATAGTATTCAGAGTGGAATTGTTCTTGACCATATTAAAGCAGGAAAGAGTATGCAGATTTACAAATATCTTGGTTTGGATGATCTTGACTGTAGCGTAGCAATTATTAAGAATGCTTCCAGTAACAAAATGGGAAAGAAAGATATTATCAAAATCGCAGATAACATGGATTTAAATCTTGATGTTTTAGGATATATTGATCCAGATATCACAGTGTGCTACATAAGAGATGGCAAGATTGTTAAGAAGAAACATCTTGAATTACCAGAGAAGATCGTGAATATTGTTCACTGCAAAAATCCAAGATGTATCACTTCTGTAGAACAGGATTTAGATCAGGTATTTAAATTGACAGACAGAGAAAACAGAGTATACCGTTGTGCATACTGCGAATCGAAAAAAAGTGAATATTAATTCTTAAGGTTCTAAATGGGAGGTCACGCATGAATGTGTGGCCTCTCTTGCATATTGTGACGATTTGGTGTACAATTATTCTACTTTTATTTTATTATATCTTATGAGAAGCGTGGTGAGAAAGTAATGGAGGCCCAGAAACAAAAGTTAAAACGAACACAAAAAGAAATCAGTAAGCCGGAAGATTTCACCGATCCGGAAGTCTTATATGAGAAGTTGATAAATACCATTCGGGAATACCATCCATCTACCGACCTCTCTATGGTGGAAAAGGCATATAAACTTGCCAGAGATGCACACAAGGACCAGAAGAGGAAGTCGGGAGAGCCATATATCATTCATCCACTCTGCGTAGCAATCATTCTTGCAGAGTTAGAGCTTGATAAGGAGACAATCGTAGCTGGAATTCTTCATGATGTAGTAGAAGATACTACGGCAACTCTTGAAGATTTATCCAGAGAATTTAACGATGAAGTTGCTCTGTTAGTTGATGGTGTAACAAAACTGGGACAATTATCTTATTCTCACGACAAGATGGATCTGCAAGCGGAGAATTTAAGGAAAATGTTCCTTGCAATGGCAAAGGATATCCGTGTTATCCTGATTAAACTGGCAGACCGTCTGCATAATATGCGTACTCTGCAGTATATGAGGCCGGAGAAGCAAAAGGAAAAAGCCAGAGAGACGATGGACATTTATGCTCCAATCGCTCACAGACTTGGTATTTCCAAAATAAAGACAGAGCTGGATGACCTGTCTTTAAAATATCTGCAGCCGGAAGTTTACAAAGACTTGGAGGAAAAGCTCCAGACAAATAAGGAAGGCAGAGAGAACTTTATTCAGTCAATTATTGATGAAGTCAGCAAGCATATTGAGGAAGCGGGAATCCGGGCAGAGATTGACGGAAGAGTGAAGCATTTATTCAGCATTTATAAAAAGATGCGTAATCAAAATAAGACACTCGACCAGATTTATGATATTTTCGCAGTAAGAATCAAGGTAGACACAGTAAAGGACTGCTATGCTGCGTTAGGTGTCATTCACGAGATGTATAAGCCGATTCCGGGAAGATTTAAGGATTATATCGCGATGCCAAAGCAGAACATGTATCAGTCCTTGCATACAACGCTGATTGGTTCTTCTGGAACACCTTTTGAGATTCAGATTCGTACCTTTGAGATGCATCGTACCGCCGAATATGGTATCGCGGCGCACTGGAAGTACAAAGAAGGCGGCGGCAACATTAATAAAGAAGAAGAGAAGTTAAGCTGGCTTCGCCAGATTCTTGAGTGGCAGCAGGATATGTCGGATAACAAAGAGTTTTTAACGATGTTAAAGACCGACCTGGATTTATTTACAGAGCAGGTATACTGCTTTACTCCACAGGGAGATGTTAAGACGTTACCGGCAGGCTCCACACCGATTGATTTTGCTTATATGATCCATACAGCAGTAGGCAATAAGATGGTTGGTGCCAGAGTCAACGGCCGTCAGGTGCCGATTGATTATAAGCTGCAGAATGGTGACCGCGTTACAATCGTTACTTCCCAGAATTCAAATGGCCCAAGCCGTGACTGGCTGTCTATCGTAAAGAGTTCTCAGGCGAAGACGAAGATTAATCAGTGGTTTAAGACGCAGTTTAAAGAGGAGAATATCTCAAAGGGTAAGGAATTACTTGACCGTTACTGTAAGGCTAAGGGGCTTGTGATGTCTAAGTATATGAAGCCAGAATACCAGAAAAAATGTATGCACAAGTATGGACTGAAAAACTGGGATTCCATTCTGGCAGCAATTGGACATGGCGGATTAAAGGAAGGTCAGGTTATTAATAAACTTGTCGAGGAATATGACAAAGAAAATCGGAAAAATCTGACAGACCAAGATGCATTCAATGAAATTGAGGAAAAGAATAAGACAAAAGCTGCCGAGAAAGCACGAAGCAAGTCGGGAATTACTGTAAGAGGAATCCATGATGTTTCTGTACGTTTTTCTAAGTGCTGTAGTCCAGTTCCGGGAGATGAGATTATTGGTTTTGTCACAAGAGGAAGAGGCATTTCTATTCACAGAACAGACTGCGTGAATATTTTAAGTATGCCGGAGGGCGACAGAGCAAGACTCATTGACGCAGAATGGGAAGAAGAAGCAGTAGAAAAAGGTGGCGAACTCTACATGACAGAAATCTGTCTGTATGCACATAACCGTACCGGAATTTTACTGGATATTTCTAAAGTATTTATGGAACTGAAAGTAGATATCAAATCTGTGTCAACGAGAACAAGTAAACAGGGGTTAGCAACGATCGTACTTTCTTTCGAGATTGGAGGAATCGACGATTTAAATCATATTATTAAAAAACTTCGAAACATTGAAAGTGTTATCGATATAGAAAGAAGTGCTGGTTAACCAGCGGAGGTATTTATTTATGGGACAGTTAAAAATCGTTTGTGCACAGTTAGGACCAATTGATACAAACACGTATATTTTAATGGATGATGAGATTAAAGAAGCAATTATCATTGACCCGGCAGGAAGCCCGGAAGAACTGATTAAGTTTTTGGAAGATGAAGGTTACTCTTTAGATGGGGTTCTTCTTACGCATGGACACCATGATCATATTGGAGCGTTAGAAGGATTAAGAGAACATTATGATCCGTGGAAGCTGCGCGTATATGCAGCAAAACCGGAACAGGAAGTTCTTATGGTAAAAGATTATAATTTAAGCCCGATGTTTGGAGAGGGCTATACAACACATGCCAATATGATGATTGATGACAAACAGATTTTTGAGGTGACCTCAAAACATAAGTGCCAGTGTTTGTATACACCGGGACATACACTTGGAAGCTGCTGTTACTATTTTGCAGAAGAAGGCTGGCTTTTTTCTGGTGATACTCTTTTTGCAGGAAGTGTTGGAAGAAGTGATTTTCCTACCGGAGATGCACAGGCGCTTTTAAAATCTCTTAATCATGTAGTGATGAGACTGCCAGATGAAGTAATCGTATATCCGGGACATGGCCCATCTACTACAATCGGAGAAGAGAGAGAAACGAATCCATTTGTAGAAAGATAGAAGGAAAATGATTTATTTAATACAGAATGACCGTGAATATGATTATGATGTGCGCGCAATCGCATTGGCATTTTATGAGCGGACAAAGATTGTAGAAGTTACAAAAGAAGAATTTGAAGAGCAGGAATGGGAGAAGGATGACCTTCTCCTCACGCTTGTTTATACAAAAAAACGTATTCAGGGCTGGTTAAAAGGTAAAGTAGGAATAGAAGGAACAGAAGAAAGAGCAGTTTCGGAGGAAGTAGTCTGTGACTATGAAGATCACAAAGGCAGCCGTAATGCTGTATGCCGCTTTTTATACCGTTTGTTTGAAAAGTATACTGGAAGAAGTCTGCCATGGGGGATGCTTACAGGAATCCGTCCGACGAAGATTATTATGAAGTGGATGGAGGAAGAAAAAGATTCGGCAAAGCTTGAACAGCGTTTTCGGGAAACGTATCTGGCTGACCCGCAAAAAGCGAACCTTTGCCGCAGAGTGGCGCAGAGGGAAAAAGTATTATTAGAGTCACGACCATTTGAGAAAGAGTATAGCCTGTATATTGGAATTCCATTCTGTCCGACAACCTGCCTGTATTGTTCCTTTACTTCATTTCCAGTCTCTCGTTTTGGAGACAGGATGAGGGCATATTTAGATGCTTTATATAAGGAACTTGCCTTTGTGGCAAAACATCATAGAGATAAAAAGCTCACCACAATTTATATTGGTGGTGGAACACCGACTGCTTTAGATGAAGAATGCCTGTCAAAGTTAATGAACATGATTCATGAACTTTTCCCAGTAGAAGAAAGTGAAGAATTTACGGTAGAGTCCGGCAGACCGGATAGTATCACAAAAGAAAAGTTCCGTATTTTAAAAGAAGCGGGTGTTACAAGGATTTCTATTAATCCACAGACGATGCATCAGGAGACTCTTGATTTGATTGGCAGGGCACATACTGTAGAACAGACCAAAGAAGCATTTTTACTTGCAAGGGAATGTGGATTTGATAATATTAATATGGATATTATTACAGGACTTCCCGGAGAAAGCCTTTCCTATGTTCATGAAACTTTAGATGAGATATTTAAACTTCGTCCGGAAAGTCTGACAGTACATTCTTTAGCGATAAAAAGAGCAGCACATCTGAATATCGAGATGGAAAAATACCAGGGTATGGTGAAGGGAAGCACCAATGAGATGCTTCGACTTGTTGATGAATATGCCAGCAATATGGAAATGGAAGCATACTATATGTATCGCCAGAAAAATATTCCAGGTAACCTTGAGAATATCGGATATTGTGTTCCAGACAAAGAATGTTTATATAATATCTTGATTATGGAGGAAAAACAGGATATTATTTCCTGTGGGGCAGGAGCTAGCAGCAAATATGTATTTGAGCAGGGCAGAATTGAAAGAACAGAGAATGTGAAAAATCTGGATCATTATATTAACCGAATTGATGAGATGATTGACCGAAAGAGGAAATATCTCTAGTGTACTGACTCATTGACGAAATGTGAATGAGACAGCATACTAAATTAAAAGAGGAAATACTATGGCATTTGATTATGATGGGACGCATGATTTAGAGACTTCGCTGCAGGATTCTTTTGGAGAGGCGATTCTTCATGGGGTTGTTGTCAGTAATCTGGCATCATTTGTGGCCAGAGAGATGGCACTTTCAGAAGAACAGTGCCATAATCTTGCGATAGCGGGAATGCTGCATGATATAGGCAAATTGCGTCTTCGTTCTTATGTATATGAGGAAAAAGAGGCAAAACTGAATATAGATGAACTTAGATATGTAAGACTGCATCCTTCTTTAGGTTATGCCATTTTAAAAGAACATGGTTATACAAAGGAGATTTTGACAGCGGTATTATATCATCATGAAAATGCAGATGGGAGCGGTTATCCCAATAACCTGAAAGGGGAGGAGATACCATTAGGAGCCCGCATACTTCGTGTATGTGATGCGTTTGGTGCGCTAATTGCCAATCGCCCTTATAGAAGTGCGTTCGACATTGAAACTGCAATATCTATTATGATTGAAGAAGTGAAAAACTTTGATATGAGAGTTTTTTTAACTTTTCAAAAAGTAACTCAGTCAGAAGATATGAAAAATATGCTGACAAGACTGGGGATATCTTAATATATTATTTTACTATTTTAGGAGGAAAATAAAATGGCTGAATCCATGAAAGGATTGAAACGATCCCATAGATGTACAGAAGTTTCCAACGAGAATATCGGGGAAACTGTCACCCTGATGGGATGGGTACAGAAAAGAAGAAATCTGGGAAGTCTGATTTTTGTTGACTTACGTGACAGAAGCGGCTTAATCCAGTTATATTTTGATGAGGAGACAATCGGTGAAGAAGGTTTTAAAAAAGCTGCCTCTTTAAGAGCTGAATTTGTTATCGCTGTAACCGGAACTGTAGAAAAACGAAGCGGAGCAGTGAATGAAAACCTTGAAACAGGAGACATCGAAGTGAAGGTAGACAGCATTCGTATTTTATCCGAATCTGAGACACCGCCTTTCCCAATTGATGCAGATATCACAGTAAAAGACGAACTGCGTCTGAAATATCGTTTTCTTGATTTAAGACGTCCCAATATCCAGAAAAACCTCATGATGAGAAGCAAGGTGGCAACACTTACAAGACAGTTCCTTGCTAATGAAGGGTTCTTAGAGATTGAGACACCTATGCTTACAAGAAGTACACCAGAGGGAGCAAGAGATTATCTTGTACCAAGTCGTGTACATCCAGGAAGTTTCTACGCTCTGCCACAGTCACCACAGCTCTTTAAACAGCTTTTAATGTGCTCTGGCTATGACCGTTACTTCCAGCTTGCAAGATGTTTCCGTGATGAGGATTTACGAGCAGACCGTCAGCCGGAATTTACACAGATTGATATGGAGTTATCTTTTGTAGATGTAGATGATGTTATTGATGTAAATGAAAGACTGCTTGCATATTTATTTAAGTTATGTCTGAATGAAGAAGTATCTTTACCAATTCAGCGTATGACATGGCAGGATGCTATGGACTACTATGGTTCTGATAAACCAGATCTTCGTTTTGACATGAAGATTCAGGATGTATCTGAACTTGTAAAAGACTGTGGATTTGGTGTATTTACAGGAGCAATAGAAAATGGCGGTATGGTTCGTGGGCTTTGTGCCAAAGGACTTGGTGATGTTTCCAGCAAAAAGATGAAACACATCGAAAAAACAGCAAAAGATTATGGTGCAAAAGGATTAGCTTATATTCAGCTTAAATCCGATGGAACTGTAAAATGTCCATTTTCTAAATTCATGTCTGAGGAAGAACTTCAGGCTCTGATTCAGGCTATGGGTGGAGAAACAGGAGACTTATTAGTATTTGCAGCGGATAAGTTTAAAGTTGTTTGCGATGTACTTGGTGCGCTCCGTCTTAAATTTGCAGAAGAACTGAATCTTCTTGATAAATCTGAATATCGCTTTGTATGGATCACAGAATTCCCATTACTTGAGTGGTCTGAGGAAGAGAACCGTTACACAGCAATGCACCATCCATTCACTATGCCTATGGAAGAAGATTTAGATATGATTGACTCTGAACCGGGCAAAGTGCGTGCAAAAGCTTATGACATCGTTTTAAATGGTACAGAAATCGGTGGAGGTAGTGTCAGAATCCACCAGAACGACATTCAGGAGAAAATGTTCGAATGTCTTGGTATTTCCAAAGAACAGGCACAGGAGAAGTTTGGCTTCCTCTTAGAAGCGTTCAAATACGGTGTACCACCACACGCAGGGCTTGCATATGGTCTTGACCGCCTTGTAATGCTTATGACTAAGGAAGATACTATTAGAGACGTTATTGCATTCCCTAAAGTAAAAGATGCTTCCTGCCTGCTTACAGATGCTCCGAATACGGTGGATGATAAACAGTTAGAAGAACTCTGCTTGGAAATCGAGATTCCGGAGAAGGAATAATAATTTGCTGAAGGCAAGACAGACGCCCTCAGAAAGATAAAGGAGCCCTATTTGTGACTTTAGTTGCTGCAGGTAGAATGTTCGCTTAAAGCGTTTGCATCCAACCCGCAGTGATAGAGTCATAAATATAAGGTATCTGCCCACTTTGGGAGCGTCCCCTTTGCCTGCGGAAATTATTATTAAAAAGTGCTTGACGTAATGGATTGCTTGTGATAATATAATATCCGTTGCACATGAGAAACACATTTTTGAAAAGAAAATGTAACTGATTTGAAAAGAAAATTAAAAACTTCTTGACAGATTAGAAATCGTGTGTTAATATATAAAAGTTCGCATCGCAAAAAAAGCAAAAATCTTCGAAAAAAGATGAAAAAGTTTTTTAAAAAAATTCTTGACAAGAATGAAGTGATGTGATAAAATATAAAAGCTTTCGCAAA
>OBWY01001656.1_pt1 | contig 12374 bp, 10 predicted proteins | sample 1538081 | NCBI WGS metagenome assembly OBWY01 (sample SAMEA2580089, study PRJEB22360) | human gut metagenome | biome: human gut; feature: human-associated habitat; material: faeces | place: Denmark | collected 2008/2010
TACCGGCGGCGTCCTCACCTGCTTAACTAAATTACATTGCGTGTGAACAGTAACGAAAAGTGAACTTGCGCAATCAACGGACCCCGCCCTCCTTGTCCGAAGAGCTGATTTATGGTACGATAGAGCGGGGGTAAAATCAATGAAACGGATACGGTTTAATTTTCGCTTTTCGGGAATGTTTGGCCAGACGCTGATGGTTCTTCTGGCGCTTACCATAATAATTGGCACTTTTTTCGGCTGTTTTTTAAGAAATCTCTATGAAGAACAGTATCTGGAGAAACAGTCGGATGTCTGCTTTGCGAATATAAAAGAACGGAGCCTGGAGGCCGACAAGGCGGCGGCTTCCCTGACGGCAAAGATGGAGAGCCTTTTACAGGCGCAGGACTGCAGCCGTCTGATGGTTTCGGGAAAGGACCTGCTCCAGCAGCAGGCGATGAATGTGGTGCAGGAGCTGTCGAGTCTTGTGGATCGGGATGAAGATGTGATGGAAGCCTACCTTTATCTGCCCTATTCGGAAAAGGTGCTGGGGTCGGACAAAAGTGTGGTGAACAGTGATAATTTCGCCCGGCAGGAGCTTTTACGCGGAGCCGGTAATGGATACGGGGATGAAGCGGAGCCGGAGCCTTCAGGGCTGCAGGACATGCAGGAAGTTGAAAGCGGGCTTTTCTGCCTGGATGGGGAAGGATGGATGATTATGGACTATCCGGATTCCAAGACACTGGCCAGAGTGATTCTGAAGCTGAATCTGCCGGAACTTTATAGAAAAATGGGCCTGGCGGCGGAACAGACGACCGGAAGCGGCATGATTTATGTCTATGACAGCAGAGGAGTCCCGGTATTTTCCGACATGCTCGCATATCCGGGAGCAGATAAGCTGCTGGTTTCGGAGCAGGAAAGAAAAGAAGACGGCAAGGAGATTTACCGATCGGGCGGCGGATATATTCTGGTTTACCAGTCGGGCAGAACAGGATGGTATTTTATACAGCGGATGGAAGGGATTCATCTGGATGTGGAGACGCCCAGACTTGTTAAGGCTCTGGCTACATACGGCCTGCTGAAGTGTTCGCTGCTGGCGCTGGCGGCGGTTTACCTGATTTGGCGGATTTACCGGCCTTTCCGCGCGCTTCTCGACTCTCTGATTTCCCAGAAGAATCCCGGATATGCTCTGGCGGACAGGGCGTCTTTTGCCACCGAACAGGAGCTGCTGCGCGGCATCATGGCAGGGGGCAGGGAGCAGAAACAGAGACTGCGGGATATCCTGCAGTCGGTGGGAGCCTCATTGAGCGAACACTTGTTTAAGGGCCTTCTGACCGGCAGCAGCTGGGAGGAAGGGGCGGTCAGGGAGACGCTGGAGCAGATTGAAAGTCCGTTTCCATTTGACGGACAGTACCGGGTACTGGCGCTTTATTACCGCAGCCGGGAGCATGGGAACGACAGTCCGGTGGATGCGGAGCTATACGGTCTTCAGATGATACGGTACAGTGAGGAATACTGGGGGGCATCGGCGCTTTTGCAGTCTGTGGATATGGACGGGTCTGAGAAAGGAATCGTACTCTGCATGAACCAGGCCATGACGGAGGCGGCATGGTACCGGGAACTGGAGAGGTTTGAAAAATCACTCCGGCGCCGTCTGGCGGAGCGAAACTTCGATGTGTATGCAGGGGGAAGTGACTTTGCCGGAAACTTGTTCGACTTAAATGTACTCTGGCTTCAGGCGCGGTCGGACCTGCAGCAGAGGATGGAAGAGTTTGATAAGCTCAGGGCGGAGAACCCGGGAATCCAGCTGGTAAGCCGCTTTTTGAAAGGAGGTACCGGTAATGGGGAACAGGAGGGAAATAAAGAAACACATGCCCGGGTGGAGGAGGCAAAAGAACTGATCAGGGCGGGCTATGGCGACAGCAGCCTGTCGCTTGAAAGCGTCAGCGGGAAGCTGGGGCTTACGGCCCCCTATCTTTCCAGGATTTTTGCCGAACCCCAGCCGCCGGGATTTCTCGACTACCTGAACCGGTACCGTCTTGAGCAGGCAAAGCTTCTGCTGATAGAGACCGGTGAGACGGTGGGGGATATCGGACTGAGAGTGGGATTTAACTCCCCCCAGAGTTTCATCCGTGTATTTAAGCGGTATGAGGGGGAGACTCCGGGGCAGTTCCGTACCCGGATGAAGGGAGAGGAGCAGCGTGAAGATGAACGATGATAAGCAGGCTGTGCATATTTTACGCCGTCCGCTTAGAAAAGCGGCGGCTGTTTTGGCGGCGGCTGTTTTACTGCTGTCCTCCGGCTGCAATAAGGCACAGCCGGAGACGGAGCTTTTCAGCCTCCTATTGGAGAAACAGGAGCAGGAACAGAGGCAGGAGCAGGAGGAACGGCAGGGAGAGAACGTGATTCTCCTGACCCATTCGGCCACCGCATTCAGTACCACCCAGAAAATAGCGGGGCGTTTTAAAATGGCGCTGGAAGAGAAGTCAGGAGGCCGGTTCCGGGTGGAGATATTTCCGGATGATACACTGGGGCACGTCAACGACAGCGACAGGCCTCTTCTTAACCAAACGGTGGAAATGCGCATTGGGCCGGCGGCCACGGATACGATGGGAGCGATGTTATGGGCGTCAACTCTGTCGGATGCCTCCCTGGAAGAGATTGACAAACTTTTGAAGGATGGGGAAGCCCGCCGTATGCTGGAGGAGGAATGTGAGGCCAAGGGGATAAAGATTCTGGCGGTGTTTCCGGCTCATTACCGTGTGCTTACGGGCAACGAGCGGATTGATGAGGCAGAGGATTTTTCCAAACTGGAGATGCGCATTTTTACTTCCAATACGACAGAAGGGGCCTATTGGCAGAGTCTCGGAGCGCAGACCAGAGTTTATGATATTCATCAGGTGTTTTCCGCACTGCAGCAGGGACTCGTTAATTCACAGGAAAATACGCTCCCGCTCATTGTATCCAACTCGATCCACCGCCTGCAAAAATACCTGATCCTGACCAACCACAAGATTTATTTTGAATGTATGCTGGTGGGTATGGACTTCTATGATTCTCTGAGTGGAGAGGAACAGAAGCTTTTAACCGAGACGGCGCAGGAGATGGTGGATTATGCAAGGGAGATGGATGAGAGGGAGCTTGAAGCATGTACCGAAGTCCTCTCGGAATCCGGTGTTGAGACGGTTGAACTGCCGGATGAAGTGCTTCGCCGCATGAGGGAAACCGGGGGACCGGTTGTGGAGGCCGCCCTGAGAGCGGAGGCCGGGGATGAGAAGATAGACCGCCTGCTTACAGCCCTGCGCGGGGAATAGCGTCATTGCGCAGGGCTTTTGCCTGATGGCGGTGACCTGTTGCGCGGAGCAGGTTATCGTTTAATCCGGCGTCACCGCGCCGTACTGTACGGTGACAGTCCCTGATATGTCTGATAAGATGCCGCCTTTATTTTGAATATAGAACCGGTAGCTGCCTTTATACGTATCATAAATTCCCATGGCAGAATTAAAATGGTTATCAAAACGTGTTTGCAGCGTGCTGTTGTCTTCGGTTATATTCACCTGACAGCGGAAAAACCAGTCGCTGTCCAGTCCGGGTCTGCGCAAACCGGCAGATATCGTTCCCTGGCTGTCACCACAGGTAATATCATATTCAAAGCTTACCGCGTCACGAATGTCCGGGATTTCACCGATACAGACAGCTTCATTTTCACCAATCGTATGGAGTGAGACGGGGATGACAAGCTTTCCGGAGGAATCCGGGGCATACAATTCAGGCTCTGGCGCCGGTTCTTTTGCCGGCTTTGCTGTTTCGCTGGCGCCGGCTTCGATGGACACATATCCGCCGCTTCCTAAATCAATATTGATCACTCCGGCTTTCGTTCCGTCGGAATATACGAAACGATTCCCGCGTTTGGTAAAGCCATCCGCAATGTCACCGAATGTGGAGCCGTTTGATATAGTCACATCGCAATTTTTATATCCGTCATCAGAATACAGTTCAAGGTAGCAGTCAGGCGCCGTCATGTTCAGAGTTCCCTGAAAGCCGGACGGAACCGTATAGAAGATTGAGGCATAATCGCTGATTTTTGTATTGATGGTTTCACCATACCGGAATACACTGTTAAAATACAGGGTGGCTTCATCTACGTGTATGCCGATTTCCCCAAAGGCGGTGTCGGGGATATGCAGAACCGCGGAGGTGTATTTTGAATAGCTGCCAATATAGCTGATATCTACCTTCCAGTCGCCGTTTTCATTTTCCACGGAAACATCATACAGGGTATCTGCATAGTCAACCGTCACGTCTTTCGCTGACGTGGGGACCAGCTTCACAGCGGCATTGCTATCAATGGAAATCTCGAGATTAGGACGTTCCTTTCGAATGATATGAGCTGCCTTTGCCGTTTTTGTCTGCAAATTCTTAGGCGCCCGGCCGTCATGCCGGGAGGCGTTATTTTCCGGGCTTTGGGGCTTATCTGCAGCCCGGACGGTATAAGCCCCTGTTAACGCAAATCCGCACAACAGCAAAGCTGACAGGATTATTGATATGCTAATTGTTATTTTCGATTTTTTCTTATAGTTCATAATGGCATCCAGCCTTTCTTTTAACAGCATTGCATTCTCGCTCAGCGTGACGGAGGCGAGAGAGTCGCTGTATTTTCCCTTGGCGTCCGCCGCACGCAGCAGAGTCTCCCCGTAGGCCAGCTGCGCCTGCCTGCCGAAGGTACTGATCACGGCTTCATCACAGGAAAATTCACAGGCCCTGTTAATTTCTGCGCCCATCCAATATACAAGCGGATTAAACCAGTGGAGACAGATTGTCACCTGTACCAGCCATTTGTAAAACATATCCCTGCGCCTGTAATGCATCAATTCGTGAAGGATGGTATTTTCAAAGTCGGAATCAGCCATCTTTTCATAGGGAAGCATGATGCAGGGATGGAAAAATCCAATTAAAAGAGGGGAGGAAATAAGGCTGTTTGTATAAAGCCCCACCGCCCTTTTGATACCCGCCCGTTCGGCCAGGGTTCCCAGCCGTTCCCACAGCTCCATATCCGTAACTTCCATGCGTCCGGCCCGCAGGTATTTGATAAAGCTCTGATATACCGTTATTTTGCGTATCAGCAGGCCGGCCGCGGCCATCAGCAAGAGGAAGCCGAAGATAAGCCATAAATTCTGTGCGGCCGGCTGCAACGCGATTTTCAGCCCGGCTGCTCCCGGTTCCATGGACTTGGCGGACTCTGCACCGCTGCTGTCGGAAGGTATATTCTCGTCCGCTAAGTCGGTGCCTGGGATCGGCCGGCCGATTAAAAGCTCCGGTCCATCCGGGCAAAGCTGCATAACGGCGCTGCCGGAGGCCTGGAACAGACTTCCTGTCAGGCTTGGCTCCGGGGGAAAGGGAAGCAGCATCCGGGCCACGACGATAAGCCAGATATAATATTGCCATTGCCTGCTTAACCGGTTCCGATAAAGCGGTCTGCTCAGCAGCAGGATCAGAATCAGCACCATCCCTGAAAAAGACAGGGAGAGTAACAGCTTTAACAGTTCAATCATCTTTTAGGCAGCTCCCTTCCCAACGCTTTTTGAGGTTCTCGTAATCGTCGGGTGAAATCATTTCCTTCTGAATCAGTGTGGAAATCAAATCCTTAGCGCTGCCCTCATAGATTTTATCCAGAAATGTTTCTGTCTGGGCGGCGCGGTAGTCGGCTTCAGAGACAAGGGCGGTATATCTGTTGCGCCGTCCAATCTTGTTAGTCTTTAGAAAGCCCTTTTCAATTAGCCGGGACAGCAGGGAAATGATCGTATTTTTTGTTGCGGGCGTGCCCTTCTTTTCCAACGCCTCGGCAATTTCCGCGTAAAGGGCGGTTCCGCCGTTTCCCCAGATGGTTTTCATCAGTTCCAATTCAAAATCAGAAACCTGCTGTATCATTCTTATCCTCCTTTTGAGTACATGTTGCACTCTAAATATAAGATAACACCTTCCACTCTAACTGTCAACTGTTTTAGGCCCCGGAAGCGGCGGCAGAGCAGATTTCGCGTAGCAAGTCCTGCTGTCGGACTGCGGATATCGTGATATACTGGGAATAGCAGCGGACGGTTTAACAAAAGAGGGGATGCATGGGGATATTACAGGTCTGCCGGAACAGAAGCGGAGGGAAAAATGGAAAGGGAACGGATATTAAACACAGAGAGGAACATCAGAAGGGGAAGGTTCCGGAAAGGAACCTGCTGTCGGATGAAATCAGCAGGGATTTAAAAAGGCGGGGATTTAAATATATGGGCTCGATTACCATATATGCTCATTTACAGGCATGCGGAATTATCAACGATCACAGGGAAAACTGTTTTCGTTACCATGATATTTTGGAAAATTATCCGGTCGTGAGAAAACGGGAGAAAGTCTGAGAGCCAGGCAGTGCAGCCGCGCTCCGTGGAGAGCGCGCTGCGGCGGAAGGGACTGATGCCGCAGCAGGTTATCGTTATTCTGCAAGCTCTTCCCAGGTCTCATACAGTGTTTCAAGCCTGGATGCGATGGAATCCTTTTCCTGATTCAGTTCCATCAGTTTTGAGACATCGGAAAAGATCTCTTCCAGGCAGAGCAGACCGTCGATCTCCTGATCCCTGGTCTCAAGGGCATGTATCTCCTCCTCCGTTTTCTTCAGGGCATTCTGTTTTTTCCGAATCCGCGCCTGTTCCTCTTTCTGCTGTTTCCAGTCCATCGAAGAAGAGCCGGCCCCGGAAGAAGCAGAAGATGCACCCGCCCCGGCGGCAGAGGCGGCAAAGTCTGCCGCCGGAGTAAAGAGCTGTTCCATCGTCTCTTTTTTCTCCAGATAGTAGTCGTAATTACCAATATAATTAATCAGGTTTCCCAGCTTCAGGTCGAGTATTCTTGTGGCCGTCTTGTTGATAAAATAACGATCGTGGGAGACATAAAGTACAGTTCCCGTATAGTTGACAAGGGCATTTTCCAGTATTTCCTTGGACGTAATGTCCAGGTGATTGGTCGGCTCATCCAGGATCAGAAAGTTGGCCTCGGAAAGCATCAGCTTTGCAAGAGATACGCGGCCGCGTTCGCCGCCGCTTAAATCCCGGATCAGTTTGAAGACATCATCTCCGGTAAACAAAAAGGCGGCAAGCACATTTCGAATCTGGGTATTATTCATGTTCGGATAAGTGTCCTGAATCTCCTGGAATAATGTCTTATCCATATGAAGCACCTGGTGTTCCTGATCGTAGTATCCGATATGGACCCTGGCGCCCAGCGTGATTTCCCCGGCATCCTGTTCTACCAGTCCGTTGATGATTTTTAAAATAGTCGTTTTTCCTGTGCCGTTGTTTCCGATAATGGCAATGCGTTCCCCGCGCTTAATGTCAAAATCCACATTCTGAAAGAGTACGGGGCCGTCAAAGCGCTTCGTCAGGCCGCGTACGGACAGGACATCATTGCCGCTTAGGATATTCGGTTCCAGCGTGATATTCATCGCATCGTTTAACTCCACCGGTTTATCGAGAACCTCTATTTTGGAGAGCAGCTTTTCACGGCTCTCCGCCCTGCGGATGGATTTTTCACGGTTAAAGGAACGCAGCTTCGTAATGACTTCTTCCTGGTGCCGGATCTCCTGCTGCTGGTTTAAATAGGCCTTCATGACACCGGCGCGCAGCATCGCTTTTTTCTTACTGTAGGCGGAATAATTGCCCTGAAAAGTAGTGGCTTTTCCGTTGTCCAGTTCAATAATCTTCGTCACAACCCGATCCAGAAAATACCGGTCGTGGGCCACGATTACGACGGTTCCGGCATAATTAGTCAGATAACCTTCCAGCCATGCGATCGACTCCATATCAAGATGGTTGGTCGGCTCGTCGAGAAGGATGATATCCGGTTTGGAGAGAAGAAGCTTTCCCAGGGACACCCTGGTTTTCTGGCCTCCTGATAATTCTTTTACCGGCTTTTTAAATTCATCCTCCGTAAAACCGAGACCCTTTAGAACGCCGGTGATTTCACTCTGCCATGCATACCCGTTCATCAGTTCAAATTCGTGATTCAGCCTGCTGTAAGTCTGGTAAAGGGCCTCCAGGGCTTCGCCGCTTCGATGCTTCATCTGGATTTCCAGTTCGCGGATCTGCTGCTCCATCATGAGAATCGGTTTTTTTACTTCCATCAGTTCATCATAAATCGTGTTATCGCTGCTGATATCCTGGTGCTGGGCCAGATAGCCCAGCGTTTTACCGCGGGATATGACGACATCCCCCTCATCGGCTCCCATCTGGCCGGCGATAATTTTAAAAAGCGTGGTCTTGCCGGCGCCGTTGATTCCGACGATAGCCGCTTTTTCACGTTCCTCTATATGAAATGATACATGCTCCAGTATGGAGTCGGTACCAAATGCTTTTGATATATTATTACAAGACAGTATCATGATATCCTCCCGTTTAATCGGTAATAGACCGGCAACTGTTAAGTGAAACAGAGGCAGCCGTTAATGTTTAATTATAGTATAAAAAGCCAGGATTTTCAAGGCTTCAGAAAAAACCTTTGACAATAATTTGTCATATGCTATAATAAGTAAAAGTAATTTATTTTTCAGAGAGAAGGTGACGAAGAGCCGTGGAGCAGAAAGAGATTTCAAAAGCAGTAATTTCCAGGCTGCCAAGATATTACCGGTATTTGGGGGAGTTGCTGGAGGAGGGTGTCGAGCGGATTTCTTCTAATGATTTGAGCATCAGGATGAAAGTGACAGCTTCTCAGATTCGGCAGGATCTTAATAATTTCGGAGGGTTCGGGCAGCAGGGCTACGGATATAATGTAAAATATTTATATAGTGAGATAGCGAGGATTCTTGGGATAGACAGGCAGCATAACCTGATTATCATCGGTGCGGGAAACCTGGGACAGGCCATTGCAAATTACACAAACTTTGAACGCCGGGGCTTTATAATCAAGGGAATGTTCGATGTGAATCCGCGCCTGGTGGGCCTGGTGGTCCGCGGGGTGGAGATTAGAGGAATTGAGGACCTGGAACAATTCATTAAGGATAACGAGGTGCAGATTGCAGCTCTTACGATTCCGAAGTCTAAGGCGCCTGAGATCGCAGATCGTCTTGTCAAAGCCGGAATCAAAGCCATCTGGAACTTTGCTCATACGGATTTGCAGGTTCCCGACGATGTCGTAGTGGAAAATGTCCATTTATCCGAGAGTCTGATGCGCCTTTCCTACCGTGTCTGCAATATGCAGGACCAGAAAGAGCGGGAGAGGGAAGAAGCCCTTGGAAAAGCAGGAGACGCCAGAGAGAGAACATGATAGTAGGTGTTGGAACGGATTTAATCGAGATAGAACGCATTAGAAAAGCCTGTGTTAAAGAGGCTTTTTTAACGCGTGTATATACGGAGGAGGAATGCCGGCAGGCCGGGGGTAATGCAGCCCGGCTGGCCGGCAATTTTGCCGTAAAGGAAGCAGTCGCCAAAGTGTTCGGAACGGGCTTTCGCACTTTCGGCCCCAGAGAGATCGAGGTATTGAGGGATGAGCTGGGAAAGCCCTATGTCATGTTATACGGAAAAGCGGAGGAGACGGCCAAACGTCTGGGAATCAAAAAACTGTTTGTATCAATCAGCAATACGGCCGTGTACGCATCGGCCTATGCAGTAGGAGAGGGGGACGTGGGATGAGACGCCTGGTAACCGGAAAACAGATGAAAGAAATTGACGCGTATGCTATCCAGACTATAGGGATTTTGTCCATGGTTCTGATGGAGCGGGCCGCCCTGGCTGTGGCGGACGAGCTGATGCAGGAGTATCAAAGGCGCGGGAGAAAGCCGGTTTTGGACGCCCGTGTCCTCGTATTTTGCGGGACGGGCAACAATGGCGCGGACGGCGCGGCGATTGCCCGTATATTACATTTAAGGGGGATTTCCGTTTCTATTATTACAGTGGGAGACAGAAGCCGCTGGACGGGCGAAATGGAACGTCAGATATCAATCGACGAGAAGCTGGGGATTGCAATTGAGGATTTCGGCGGATATCTGCCGGGGCGTTTTGATGTGGCGGTGGATGCCATGTTTGGAGTGGGACTTTCCAGGGAGCTGGAGGGCGAGTTCAGGGAAGCGGTAGTGTTCCTTTCGGGACTTAAGCCTGAATTCACCGTGGCGGTCGATATTCCGTCCGGTATCTGTTCGGAGACCGGACGTATCCTTGGGGCTGCGGTGGAGGCGGATCTGACAGTGACCTTCGGCTATGAAAAAGTGGGAACCGCCATATACCCCGGAAAGGGATACTGCGGCAGGGTCGAGGTAAAGGATATCGGATTTCCCGGTTACGATGGTTACAGCGGAACGCGTTTTTTTACATATGATACGTCTGATTTATCCAGGATTCCGCAGAGAAAGCAGGATTCCCACAAAGGAACTTATGGAAAAGTACTGATTGCGGCCGGTTCCGGAGGAATGTGCGGCGCAGCATATCTGAGCGCCCTGGCCGCATACAGGACAGGCGCGGGTCTGGTGAAAATATTGACGGTGGAAACAAATGTGCAGATACTCCAGACACTGCTTCCCGAGGCAATTATAGCATCCTATCCGGAAGGGATGGAGGCGGAGGAACCGGAAGCGTTCCGGGAGCTTGTGGAGCGGGAGTGTGCCTGGGCCAGTGTTATTGTACTGGGACCGGGACTGGGGCGGGGCCGCCATGTGGTGAAATTGACAGAATATGTACTTTTGTCGGCTTATGTTCCCATAATTTTAGATGCAGACGGATTAAATACTGTGGCGGAATATCCTCACCTGTCGGAATTTTTCACGGAGAATGTGATTGTGACCCCTCATCTCGGTGAGATGGCGAGGCTGACGGGGCAGGAGGTGGAGACTTTAAAAGAGGATTTGCCGGGGGCGGCTGTCGCTTATTGTGAAGATAAAGGCGTAACCTGCGTCCTGAAAGATGCTGTTTCCGTTGTTGCGGGCAAGGACGGCTCTGTCTTTATTAACAGCAGCGGATGCGGAGCCATGGCGAAAGCAGGTTCCGGGGATGTTCTGACCGGCCTGATTGCGGGCCTGATCGCCCTGGGACTCCAGGAAGATGAGGCGGCGTCCCTGGGCGTGTGGCTTCACGGCCTGGCAGGAGACAGAGCGGCAAAGAGAAAAGGAGATCATTCTATTCTGGCCAGGGAGATTGCAGATTCAATTATGCAGGAGGACGACAATGGAAGAACCATACAGCAGGGTTTATGCGGAAATCAACCTTGATAATATCATAAAAAATATGGAGACGATGGCAGCGGGACTGCCGTCCGGGACCGGAATAATAGGCGTTGTAAAAACCGACGGCTACGGACACGGCGCCGTGCCGGTGGCAAAAGCCATCGATCCTTTTGTCTGCGGATATGCGGTGGCTGCTGTGGAAGAGGGAATCATACTCAGAAAGCACAAAATCACGAAACCGGTTCTTATTCTGGGCAGTACACACGAGCGCTATTTTAAGGAGCTTTTGGATTATGATATCAGGCCGGCTCTCTATGAATATTCCAAGGCGGAGAAGCTTTCAAAGACTGCCGTAAAGGAGGGGAAGACGGCAAAGATACATATTGCCCTGGATACGGGGATGAGCCGGATTGGCTTTCAGCCGGGGGAGGCCAGCGTACGGGAGGTGGAGCGGATACACACGCTGCCGGGAATCAGGATAGAAGGTCTATTTACCCACTTTTCAAAAGCCGATGAGTCCGATAAGGATTTTACCGAGCTTCAGTACAGACGTTATATGGAATTTAATGATGCGTTAAAGCAACGGGGGATTGAGATTCCGGTCCGCCATTGCGCCAACAGCGCGGCGATTATGGATCTGCCGCAGATGGGGCTGGATGCGGTCAGAGCCGGAATTTCCATGTATGGAATCTACCCTTCCGACGAGGTGAACAGGGAGATGCCGCTTTATCCGGCTATGGAAATCAGGAGCTTTGTGACCTGTGTCAAGGATATTGAGCCGGGAACAAGCGTAAGCTACGGAGGGACCTTCACCGCAAAACGGAGGATGCGAATTGCCACCATTAGTGCCGGATATGGGGATGGATACCCAAGGAGCCTTTCCGGTAAAGGCTATGTCCTGATCAGAGGCAGGAGGGCGCCGATTCTGGGCCGCGTCTGTATGGATCAGTTCATGGTGGATGTGACGGATATCCCCGGTGCGGCGGAGGAGGATCGGGCCACACTGGCCGGGCGGGACAGGGACGAGATGCTGTCAATGGAAAGGCTGGCTGACCTCTGCGGCGGTTTCCGCTATGAGATACCCTGTGTGCTGGGAAAACGTGTTCCCAGGGTATATATAAGACATGGAGTTGAGGTGGGCAGGAAAGATTATTGGGACGATAAATATGAAGATTTTATTTAATTAGCAGGTGAGGACGCCGCCGGTACGGCC
>OBWY01001668.1_pt1 | contig 12307 bp, 12 predicted proteins | sample 1538081 | NCBI WGS metagenome assembly OBWY01 (sample SAMEA2580089, study PRJEB22360) | human gut metagenome | biome: human gut; feature: human-associated habitat; material: faeces | place: Denmark | collected 2008/2010
CAGGGATGCATACCTACACTTGCTGCCGGAAACAAATTCCCGCTGACAACTGTTATTGAAATCTTTATGCTGGTGGCAGCCGCAGCCATGGTGCTTATCACAAAGCTCGACAGCGACAAGGTTCTGGACCAGCCGGTATTCCGTACAGGTATGTTCGCAGTGGTACTGGCATTTGGCCTGTGCTGGCTGGTAAATACTTTTATCGGAGACCAGTCCTCCTTCATCACTGACAATATGTCGGCCCTGACCAACCAGTATCCATGGATTTATATTATTGCTGTATTCATTGTGGGAGCCATTACCACAAGCCAGTCCTCCACAACCATGATTATGGTGCCAATCGGTATTGCGCTGGGCCTTCCGGCTAACATCATAGTGGCCGGCTGGATTGCCTGCTCATCCAATTACTTTATTCCCGCTTCGGGACAGTGTGTTGCTGCCATTGCGTTTGACTCGGCCGGAACTACAAAAATTGGAAAATTTGTCCTGAATCACAGTTACATGGTACCGGGACTTGTGTGTACAGTGGTATCTGTGGCGGCAGCCCTGCTTCTTGGAAGCGTAATCTTTTAATGCAGTCCGGCAGCAGCCGGAGCCGTGACGGGTTTTATGACAGGCTCGGGTGCTGCCAGTTTTGTGAAAGCGCAGCTTGTGATATAGAAGGAGGCCTCATTATATGAAATTTGCTCCAATGAATTACCATTATTTACGTTATCCCATAAAAAAGTTCCTGGACAAAGTGGAGGGCTCTCCCTTTGACAGTATCGACCTTTACTGCTCGGCGCCCCAGCTTAACATTTTTGATTATTCCCTGAGCCGGCTGATTGAGCTGGACCGGGATATCAGGCAGAGAAACCTGAAGGTAATGGCTATGACGCCTGAAAATTGTGTTTATCCTGTAAATTTCTGTACCCAGGATCCTGTGACAAGGCAGTCCAGCATCCGCTATTACCAGAGAGCCATTGACACGGCGGAGTTCCTGGGATGCCCTAACATCCAAATCAGTACAGGCTTCGGTTATTTTGACCAGCCCAGGGAAGAGGCGTGGAAATACTGCCGGGAGTCGCTGGCGCAGCTGGCCGTGTACTGCCAGAGGAAACAGGTCCGGCTTTTCCTGGAGGAGCTGAAGGTCACCACCACCAATGTCCTGATTACAAGCAAAGACATAGCCGGGATGCTGGATGAAATCGGCTCCCCCTGCATCGTTGGAATGGTGGATATGGACCAGATGACGTATGCCGGGGAGACAGTGGATGATTATTTCGACCATCTGGGAGAACGGCTTATGCATATACACTTCAATGACAGGGGGCATACGGTTCCCGGCCACGGGGATTTCCCTATGAAGGAGTATTACGATGCCATCAAGAGAAGAGGATACGATGGAACCGTTTCATTTGAAATCTGTGACCGCAGATATTACTGTGACCCGGATAAGGCTATCGACGACATCGTTTCCTGGATGAAGAAAAATACCCATGAATTAGGGGATGTAATAGAGGAGATATGATATGTGGATTCATGACATGTTTGGAGCAGATAAGCCCATTATCGCACTGCTTCATCTGGATGCCCTTCCGGGGGACCCGGGGTTTTGCGGGGACATGGATGTGGTGCTGGACCATGCGGCCCACGACCTCACGGCATTGCAGGATGGAGGCGTGGATGGGATTCTTATTGCCAACGAGTTCAGCCTGCCGTACCAGCCCGTGGCGGATATTGCCGTTATATCTGCCATGGCATACATAATCGGGAAGCTGAAGGACAGAATCAGGGTTCCTTTTGGGGTCAACGTTGTAAAGAATCCCATTGCGACCATTGACCTGGCGGCGGCAACAGGCGCCCGCTTTGGGCGGAGCTGTTTTTCAGGTGCATATATGGGAGAGTATGGGGTCTATGTCTCTAACAGCGGAGAGGCCGTCCGGCACAGAAAGGCTCTGGGAATGGAGCACCTTAAGCTCCTGTTTAAGGTGAATCCGGAGGCGGATGCCTACCTTGTGCAGCGGGATATCCAGGTGGTGGCCAGGTCCATTATGTTCGGGGATTTTGCAGACGGCCTCTGCGTATCAGGGGCAGCAGCGGGAGCAGAGCCTGACGATGTGGTTCTGTCCAGGGTCCATGAGGCAGCGAAGCAGAAGAATGTTCCGGTGTTCTGCAACACCGGGTGCAATCACCAGAATGTAAGGGAAAGGCTGAAACATTGTGATGCTGTATGCATTGGATCAGCCTTTAAAAAGGATGGTATTTTTAACCAGCGGGTGGATGAAAAACGGGTCCGTGATTTTATGGAAATTGTCAAAGAGATCCGCGGGGAATCATAAGGAGATGTGATGATTGAAACAATATTTTATGGGAATTGACATTGGAACCTATGAATCCAGAGGAATGCTCATAGGGGAAGATTTCAGGGTGACAGCGGAACATACCGTGGCCCATGGAATGAGTCATCCAAGGCAGGGGTGGTTTGAACATGATGCAGATAAGGTGTGGTGGGGGGATTTCTGCGGGATATCCAGACACCTGATTGAAGCCGGCGGTATTGCCCCGGAACAGATAAGCTGTATCGGAGCCAGCACCCTGGGGACGGACTGTCTGCCTGTGGATGAGCAGTGCAGGCCGCTGCGCCCGGCCATCCTGTACGGCATTGATTCCAGGGCTGACAAGGAAATACAGTGGCTCACCAGGCATTACGGCAGGGATGTCCGAAGGCTGTTTGGCCATCCCATCTGTTCCGGCGACACGGCCACGAAGATACTGTGGATTAAGAACAATGAGCCGGAGGTATACAGAAGGACCTATAAATTTCTCACAGGAAGTTCTTTTATCACGGCAAAGCTGACAGGCAGGTATGTGATAGACCAGTTATTGGCCAAGGGTTCCTTCCGGCCTCTTTACCGGGCGGACGGAACGGTCAATGAGGAGGAATGCGGACTTTACTGCAGGCCGGACCAGATTGCGGCCTGTGCATATTCCACGGATGTGGCAGGCCGTGTCACCAGGGAGGCTGCGGCTCAGACAGGACTGGCAGAGGGAACACCGGTTATCTGCGGTACCGGGGATTCCACATCGGAGGCAATCAGCGTGGGGCTGACAGAACCGGGAACCGCATTTTTCCAGTATGGTTCATCCATGTTTTATTACTACTGCGTGGATCGTATGGTGCAGGACTATATATCCTCCGGAGGAAACGGTTCTGTTAAAGGCGGCAAGGTATTTACCATACCAGGCACGTTCTGCCTGGGGGACGGCACCAACGCAGCCGGTACACTGACCCGGTGGGTACGGGATACCTTTTATGGGGAAGAGCTGGAAATGGAACGTAAGGGCGGGAAAAATGCATATGCAGTCATGGCAGGGGAAGCCGGTGAAATTCAGCCCGGCTCAGAGGGCCTGATGATTCTGCCTTACATATACGGGGAGCGCAGTCCCATACAGGACCCGCTGGCCACAGGCATGATATTTGGGCTGAAGGGAAGTCATACGAGGAAACATATCAACCGGGCGGCGCTGGAAGCTGTGGGATATTCCACGTTACAGCATCTGATGCTGTTTAGGGAAATGGGGCTTCCGCCGCATACCCTGATAACAGCCGGCGGAGGTACGAAGAATGATGTCTGGATGCAGATTATCTGCGATATGACCGGAATGCCCCTTCATATACCGGAAACATTCCAATGTTCCTCCTATGGGGATGCCATGCTGGCGGCCCTGGGAGCGGGATGTTTAAAGGATTTTCACCAGCTTAAGGAGAAACTTCCAGAGGGAAGAATTATTGGACCGGACAGGGAAAACCATGAATTTTATCAGAGAAACTATCCCATATACAGGGATTTGTATTTGAATAACAGGGAACTGATGCACAGGATGCATATGGATAAGGAATAGCCGGAGCAGTTTCTTTGTGCTGGAAATGCGATAGACAGGGAGGCAACAGACATGGTAATAGATACGCATATACGCCCCGCGCTTTTTGGACCAATCTGCCGGGACAGGGACAGATTCAGAAAACGGTGCGATGAGATGAATTATCATCTGATGGGACCTTCGGACATGGATTTGCTGAAGAAGCAGTATGCCCTGTCCGATATACAGAAGATTTTCATGCTGCCGGATGACAATTCATCTAAAACAGGGGAACCAGCCATATCCAATGATGAGATAGCGCAGCTGGCAGCCTGTGATTCTGATTTTTTTATCGGGTTTGCGGCGGCGGATCCGAGAAATAAGGATGGGGCGGATGAACTCAGACGTGCATTTGGAGAGCTGGGACTGAAGGGGTTGTATGTCAATACGGCCAGGCTTCACATGTATCCCTATGATGAGAGATTGACGCCTCTGTATGACATATGCAGGGAATTTGGCAGGCCGATTATCTTTCACTCAGGACTTAGCCTGGAACAGCAGGCATTTTCAAGGTTTTCCAGACCAGCTGATTTTGAGGAGATATGCTGCAGATATCCGGATATCAATATCTGCCTGACCCATGTGGGATGGCCCTGGGTCCAGGAGACAGCCGCCCTTCTTCTGAAATATGAAAATTGTTATACAAGCACGGCGCTGATGAATTTTGACGGCCCTTACCAGATATACCATAAGGTATTTAAGGAAGATATGGGGGAGCTGTGGGTGGAGCATAATATTTCCCGTAAAATCATGTTTGGCTCCGGTTCGCCCAGAATCCGGCCTGTCCGGTGCAAGCGGGGACTGGACAGTCTGGGGTTCTCTTCCGAAACCCTTGAGAACATATATTATAAAAATGCCCTCAGGTTTTTGGGACATGCATAAAAATGCCGGGCATACCCTTTGGGGATTGGAGGAATAGATAGATGGAGTTCAAACTAAAGGAAGCAGCTGTCTGTGCGGACCGGGAATTTGAGATGATTAAGATTACCCCTGAGGTCAGAGCGTTTGTGGAAGAAAGCGGGATTGAGAACGGGCTGGTCTATGTGATCACGGAGCATACCACCACGGGCATCACGGTCAATGAAAGCCTGGACTGTGTGGAAAAAGACATTATGGAATGCTTAAGCCGCATTGCCCCGGAGGACTATCCGTACCATCATAACCATTACCTGCCCACATACGGGACCATCGGAGGAAACACACCGGGTCATCTGAAGTCCCTGCTGACAGGAAATCACTGTGTATTTCCCATTGTGCGGGGAGAGCTGAAGCTGGGCCATGCAGCGGACATTTATTTCTGCGAATACGACGGAATCAAAATGCGCCATTATATGATATACGCTGTGGGGGAAAGGAAGGAATAGAACATGAAGCGGGCAATTGCAATGGCAGATAACTGCATTGATGTGTACTATAAGCTGGACCGGTATTACCTCACCGGAAACAGCATTGATTTTGCGTTTAATTACCGGGATTTGGGCGGTGATGTGACGGAGATGACCATTCTTGGCAATGACGTATTTGCCATGGCTCTGGAAGAACGCCTGAAGGAGAGGGGAATAGCCCTTCGCGTTCTGAAACGCGCGGACCGCCCCACCGGAATGGCCACCATGGATATTGTGGATGGGGATAAGAAGCATCTTCACTTTGAAGGGAATGCCATGGAGGAGATTGAACTTTCAGGAGAGGACCTGGAATTTGTGAAATCCTTTGATATTGTATACGCTGAGCGCTGGTCCAGGATTGACCGCTATATTAAGGAGTTAAAGCAGCCCGGGCAGATTTGGGTGTATGATTTTTCCAAACGGCTGGAGCAGGAGGGCAATGACCTGATATTGCCCTATCTTGACTACGCATTTTTCTCTTATGACCGGGACGACAGCTATATCAGGGACTTCATGGTAAAAGTGAGAAAAAAGGGCACCGGTACTGTGATTGCCATGTTAGGAGAACACGGCAGCCTTGCCTATGACGGGGACCGGTTCTATGAAAAGGAAGCAGAGAAGGTGCCTGTGGTGAACACGGTGGGAGCCGGGGATTCCTATATCGCAGCATTTACCTATGGCGTAAGCCTGGGGGAATCCATATCCCAATGTATGGACAGGGGAAAGAAGCGGGCCACGGAAATCATCCGGCAGTTCAATCCATATAAATAAAAGAAAGCGGGAAATGAAATGAAGGATTACAAAATAATTGCGGTGGGAGATAATGTCTGTGATAAATACCTTTCCAGAGGCAGGATGTACCCGGGGGGCCAGTGTGTCAATACATGTGTGTACGCCAAACTCAACGGGGCTTATACCGCTTACCTTGGAAAATACGGCAGTGACCAGGTGGCTGAATGTGTCCGGGATACACTGAAGCAGATAGGGATTGACGACAGCCATAGCCGCTGCCATGAGGGTGAGAACGGATTTGCCCTGGTGACACTGAAAGGAAATGACCGGGTATTTCTGGGCTCCAATAAGGGAGGAGTCGCCAGGGAGTATGGCTATGATTTTACAGAGGAGGATTTTGCGTATATCAGCCAATTTAATCTGATTTATACTAATTTGAATTCTTACATCGAAGATGATTTAAAGAGTCTTAAAGAAACCGGAGTTGCCATTGCCTATGATTTTTCCACCAGATGGACAGACGCGTATCTGGAGAAGGTGTGCCCGTATGTCACGGTGGCCATTCTTTCCTGCGCCCATTTGACCAGGCAGGAGCGGGAAACGGAGATGAAGAAGGTACAGTCCTATGGAGTTAAGGTGGTCCTTGGCACCATTGGGGAGGACGGATCCTATGTACTGTATGATGACAGCTTTTTGTATGCGCCCGCTGTCCATGCGGACGATGTGATCGATACCATGGGCGCAGGTGATTCTTACTTTGCAGCCTTCCTGTGCTCTTTGTTAGAAACCTCGCAGACAGGTGCTGTGGTGGAGGGTACAGAGGAGCGCATGAAGGAAAGACTGGTGGAAGCAATGGAGAGGGGAGCTGCATTTGCGGCTAAAATGTGCGCCAAAGAAGGGGCATTTGGCTACGGCGTGCCTGTTCTTGGGAGGACTGAAATATAGGAGCCAGGTGCCAGTGACATGTATCGCACGTAAGAGTCTGGAGAACAGGCGCCAAGTGCTCATAACCAGCCACTGCGCTAAGTGCTCATAATTTAGGAGGAAATGATAATGAGACCGGATGTGTATGAAAATAATGGTGAAGGTATCCTGTGTGTTTATAAAAATGAAAAGTGGCTTGTCAGTATCAAGAACTGGAAGCCGGACAATGACATTGACGGTATTGCCCACCTGGAAATCCATCATTCTACGGATGAACAGTTTATTCTGGCAGCGGGAAAGGCGATTCTGATTACCGCAGCGAAGGCGGATGACGGGTTTAAGATTGAACTGACTTTGATGGAGCAGGGGAAGGTGTATAATGTGCCGGCAGAGTGCTGGTTCTATTCCATCACCCAGAAGGATACTAAGATGATGTATGTCCAGGATTCCAACTGCTCCATGGAAAACAGCGATTTCTGCGACCTTTCCAGGGATGAGATTGCGTACATACAGACCAATGCCCGCAGGCTGTTCGCACAGTAGACGGAGCGCCTATGGGAACGGAGTTTGTGCTGTTTGACTTTGACGGTGTTATTGCAAATACAGAGGAGAGCAATGCAGCATATCTGGAAAAGGCCCTGTCGGCCTTTGGAATCCAACTGACGGATGATGACCGGAAGGCTTTAATCGGTACCAATGACAAAGCCAGAATCGAGAGCCTGCTTTCCAGGTCTTTGGTCAAGGTCACGGCAGAGGACCTGGCAGGAAAGCGCCGGCAGGTGGGAAATACATACGAAAACAGCTGTATCCGCCCCATGCCGGGGGTGGTATCCCTGATTCAGGAGATACGGGGCCGGGGAATGAAGACAGGACTGGTGACCTCTACCTCCACCCGGCTGATTATGATTGCACTGAACCGGATGAGGATGACCGCGCTGTTTGATGTTGTCATATGCGGCGATATGTGCGCCAACCATAAACCGGATCCGGAGTGCTATAAAAAGGCAATGGATTATCTGGGAGCGGAGCCTTGTAAGTGCATTGTGTTTGAGGATTCCGCTGTGGGCATACACGCTGCCAGGCTGGCAGGAGCCCGGGTGGCGGCGTACCGCGGCTCGGGAATCCAACAGGATGTAAGTGAAGCTGATTTGATTGTGGATTCATATGATGAGTGTAAGGATATGCTGGATGACATAATGCAGGGCAGAAAAATGCAAGACAGAATAACGCAGGGCGGAATAATGCCCTGTAAATAGAGTGACGGCAGATTGGGCCGGTTTTTCCTGTTGGGGAAAACCGGCTCTGTTTATTTTCATGGAAGCCGGAGAATAATGATTGGTAAATTTATATTGCCGGCGCAGGGGTTATGGGATAAAATATAGTAACGCTTAATATGGGAGGGAGACACTATGATTTTATCAGACAGGACACTATTTAAAATGCTGGAGGCAGGTACCTTGTCAATCACGCCGTTAGATAAAGAGCAGGTACAGCCGGCCAGTGTGGATATACGTCTGGGGAATACCTTCAGTATTGTGGAGGATTTATCCACGGGAGTCATTACTTTAAAGGATGAGGTCAGGTACAAGACCATAAATACAGATACATACATCCTTCTTCCGGGCCAGTTTGTGCTTGCCACAACCATGGAGTATGTTTCCCTGCCTGACAACCTGACTGCTTTTGTGGAGGGGAGAAGTTCCCTGGGGCGTCTGGGTCTGTTCATACAGAATGCGGGCTGGGTGGACCCGGGCTTTCAGGGGGAGATTACCCTTGAACTGTTTAATGCAAACCGTTGTGCCATTGAGCTGAAGGCAGGACGAAGGGTTGGCCAGCTTGTGTTTGCGGAAATGGATGACACAGCCCTGAAACCATACAATGGAAAATACCAGGGGCAGAAGGGTGCCACCGGGTCGCGGGTATATATGGACTGACGGCCGGGCCGGACTTCAGGCAAAGAGACGCTCTGACTGGAACTGCTGCGTATATGATAATACATGACGGAGAACGTCCGCTCATTGATTGACGGAAGATATGGGGGCATGATATGATAGTACCAGTTACAAGGTTCGGCGGAGAATAAATATAAAATTGAAAAGGAGAAATAACATGGCATTCTATTTTGAGGAACCTTCCCGCACGTTCAGCGAGTATCTTCTGATTCCAGGCTATTCATGCACCCAGTGTATCCCTTCCCAGGTGAATCTGAAGACGCCTCTGGTAAAATATAAGAAAGGAACAGAACCGGACATATCCATCAATATCCCCATGGTTTCTGCCATCATGCAGTCCGTATCGGATGACAGGATGGCTGTTGCCCTTGCGCAGGAAGGCGGGATTTCCTTTATATACGGGTCCCAGGCCATTGAGAAGCAGGCTGAGATGATTCACAAGGTGAAGCGGTACAGGGCCGGTTTTGTGGTGAGTGATTCCAATGTATCGCCGGATATGACGCTGGCAGATGTGCTGGCCATCACGGAGGAGACAGGCCATTCCACCATTGCGGTGACTGCGGACGGACAGCCCAACGGAAAGCTGTTAGGCATTGTCACCAATAAGGATTACCGTGTCAGCAGGATGGGACCTGACACTAAGGTAAAGGACTTTATGACAACGCTGGATAATTTGGTTTATGCCGACGAGTCCACTACCCTGAAAGAAGCCAATGATATTATCTGGGAGCACAAGATTAACTGCCTTCCGCTGGTGAATAAGAACCAGGAGCTGGTGTACCTGGTTTTCCGTAAGGACTATGACACCCATAAAAAGAATGAGAACGAACTCATTGACAGCTCCAAGCGGTATATGGTGGGAGCAGGTATCAATACAAGGGACTATGAACAGCGTGTGCCGGCCCTGTTGGACGCGGGAGCGGATGTGCTGTGCATTGACAGCTCCGAAGGCTTCTCTGAGTGGCAGAAGATTACCATTGACTACATCCGGAAGAATTTTGGGGATTCGGTGAAGGTAGGAGCCGGCAATGTTGTGGACGGAGACGGATTCCGGTTCCTGGCAGAGGCAGGAGCTGATTTTGTCAAAGTGGGAATTGGCGGCGGCGCCATCTGTATTACCCGTGAACAGAAGGGAATCGGAAGAGGACAGGCCACGGCCCTGATTGAGGTGGCAAAGGCCAGGGATGAGTATTATAAAGAGACTGGCGTATACGTGCCCATCTGTTCGGACGGCGGTATTGTACACGATTACCATATCACGCTGGCGCTGGCCATGGGCGCTGATTTCATCATGCTGGGACGGTACTTTGCCAGATTTGACGAGAGCCCTACCAAGAGGGTGAATGTCAATGGAAGCTACATGAAGGAATACTGGGGCGAAGGCAGCGCCAGAGCCAGGAACTGGCAGCGCTATGATATGGGCGGGGATAAGAAGCTGTCCTTTGAGGAGGGCGTGGACTCCTTTGTTCCATATGCCGGCAGCCTTAAGGACAATGTGAACCTCACTCTGAGCAAGGTACGCTCCACCATGTGCAACTGCGGGGCGCTTACCATTCCGGAGCTCCAGGAGAAGGCAAAAATCACCCTGGTATCTTCCACCAGTATTGTGGAAGGCGGGGCACATGATGTTATGCTGAGGGATAAGAGATAAAAGACAGAAGATGAGAGATAAAGGCTGAAGAACAGAAAACTGAAAATAAAAAACAAAAGTTAAGAGGACTGCTGCAATGGATTGTTGCCGCAGTCCTTTTGAACAACTGGCAGGTATTGGAAAATGTTAACAGGACATTCTTAACGTCATTCAGAATACCGTCAATGCCGCAAAACAGAGTTGAGTGCCTTGATTTTCCGCCTGCAATTGTTTATAGTAACGGAGTAAGGGCTTAAGAAGAATGGAAAATGATTTTACATAGAGGAAAGGGGATTTTACAGATATGGATATCAGGATACGGGAGTATACAGAGGCGGACGCAGAAGAGGCAGTCAGGATATGGAACCATATTGTGGAGGAGGGAGCGGCATTTCCGCAGCTGAAGCTTCTTACGGCAGAGACAGGGAACCGTTTTTTTTCAGAGCAGTCATTTACAGGGATTGCGTATGACGGTGGGGGAGGAGAAATCGTGGGACTGTATATTCTCCATCCCAATAATGTGGGGCGCTGCGGCCATATCTGCAATGCCAGCTACGCGGTTAAATCCCAGCTGCGGGGACACCATATCGGAGAGGCATTGGTGAAGCATTGCATGGAGCAGGGGAAAAAGCTGGGATTCAGGATACTTCAGTTTAACGCTGTGGTGAAGAGTAATGCTTCGGCGCTCCATCTGTATGAAAAGCTTGGATTTACACAGTTGGGCGTGATACCAGGAGGATTCCTTATGAAGGATGGGAGTTATGAGGACATCATTCCCCATTATCATGTCCTGTGACGTGCAGTGCCTTATATAGTATCCTGTTATCATTTTTAAAAATGTTCTTGCTTTTCATTTTTAATCATTATATGCTTTTTTCATACACCGGTGTACCTATAAACGTGAAGGAGCTTATATGATGCAAAATGAAAATTGGCCTGTCCCGGAGTGGCGGACAACAGATCCCGGGGAGCAGGGCATGGACCGGGCATTACCTGAAAAACTGCGTTCGGTTATCACATCAGAATACGCAAATACCAATGGCATCGTGGTGGTCAGAAATGGCTGTATTGTCTGTGAGGAGTACTTTCATGGCTTTGGACCGGATGTTCCGGTCCATGTGGCATCGGTGACTAAGAGCGTGCTGTCCGCGTTGACGGGCATTGCGGTGGACAAGGGATATATACCGTCTGTCAGCCGGAGGATAATGGAGTATTTACCGGAGTATGTTTCGGAAACACATAACAGGAACTGCGGGAATGTGACCATTGAAAATCTGCTGACTATGACGGTGCCCTATGCTTTTGAGGAATGGAAGGAACCCTTGGAACAGCTGTGTACATCTCCCGACTGGGTGGGATTCACCCTGGATATGATGAGGGATGAGAGGGAAACCGATAAACCCCGCAGGCATTTCCAATATTGTACGGCAGGAGCCCATCTTTTGTCCGCGGTTTTACAGCGGGCGGTTGGGATGAGTACCAGAGAATTTGCAAACCGCTATCTGTTTGAGCCTGTTGGAATGACGGTGATTCCGGATTATCCCATGGAAACCTATACATGTGACAGTCTGTTTGGGGAAGGAGTCAGGGGGTGGGTGCACGATCCTGACGGCGTCACCGCAGGCGGATGGGGGCTGACCATGACTCCCAGGGATATGGCGCGGTTCGGCCTTCTGTATCTGAACATGGGCAGGTGGAATGGAGCGCGTATCATTTCAGAATCATGGGTCCGTCAGTCTGTGAAGAGAACCTTCAGCCGCTATGGTTATATGTGGTGGCGG
>OBWY01001676.1_pt1 | contig 12275 bp, 7 predicted proteins | sample 1538081 | NCBI WGS metagenome assembly OBWY01 (sample SAMEA2580089, study PRJEB22360) | human gut metagenome | biome: human gut; feature: human-associated habitat; material: faeces | place: Denmark | collected 2008/2010
AAATATGCCTTATTGGGGGCAATGGCTTCTGTGCTGTGGCCAGAGAAGATGAATTAAACAGGGGAAGGAATTTGGGGACATAAGCTGATGTCTTTTGCTTACTCAAGAATAACTGAGAGCAGAGGGTATGATTTGACCTGCAATATTCTGAGAGCAAGCAGAAATCTTCTCTCTTCTCGGGCGTCTGTCTCTTAATGAATTAAATAGTAATAGTAAACGATTTTCCGATTTGTTTATAGTTGGAAATGGTAATTTCCTGAGCGGTATCGGTATGTTCACTATCGACTTTAATTGCAGTAGATTCGGTTTTATCAGAGGCTGTATCTTTGGTAGCTTTTTTTGTAGATTCTGATTTTGATACAGAAAAAGTCTGTGTATTTCCACTGCCAATTATTTTGGCAGAGTCGGCTTCCTCTGTGGCATTTGATTCATTCGAGCTGCTATTAGAGGAAAGGTTAGAGTAATCAGCACAATATGGAGTTAAAGTAAGGCTGGTGGCTTTAGGGGAGATAGATCCTACTGATTTATCTACTCTGAAAGTGCCGCTTGTTCCGTCTGATTCATCAAGGAAAAACTCTACAGGGTTACCGAGATTGTCTTTTCCTTTTAAGAGGATATCTTCAGAAAGTCCGGCATTGTCTGGGGAGATAGTAAATATTATTTTCTGATCGATTATATTGCTTCTATAATTTTTCAGAGTTATTTTTGTTTTATCTGGCAGAGTAAAGGATTGATTTAAAGCTACATTTTTTGTTTTAGCATTTAATTCTTTGCCGGAAGCTGCAAATTTTAATTTTCCAATAGTAGTATTTGATTTATCTAATGTGTAAAAATTAATCGTAAAATTAGATTTGTCAGATAGAACGGAAGAATCATTTAATTGTATTTCGCTTTCGGAGATAGAGGTCAGTTTGTCTATAGGAGTAGAGTTGCTTCCGATGCTGTTTACAATATTTTGTCCACCGATAGTAACGTCTGTATCAATTGGAAGTTCAGTAATGCGTTTAATATTTAAATTTTTTAATGTGGCATTGTCTTTTATTTTTGTTTTATAGGAAATGATGAGGCTGTGTCCGTCAAGAATTACTTCATTTAATGTAACAGTAATCCCGTTTTTAGATACAGATTTACCAACCACAGTACTATAAGGACTAAGGTCTTCCTCAACACCTAAAAGTGTGGATAAACTCTCCATAATCTGCCGTGATTGTGCGTATACGTTCTGTCTTACCGGGGCACTGCTTCCGCCGAGAATGAGGACAAAAGCGGCTGCAGCAGCAACGTATTTTTTCCATGTATGCTTTTTGAGGGATGCTTTTTTCTTTGAAGTAAAGGACTGCTTCCAGTTTTTTAAATCAGTACTGGTAATATCGATATTTTCAAAAGTGTCTATCTGATTATCAATATCATTTAATAAATCATAAAGATCATTTTTCATAAAAACTCCTTTCAGTTGTCATGAAAACACATTTTTTGTGGTAGATAATTGACAACGGGTATACTAGTAATATTCATTGATTTTGTTACTATGATTCGTTTCATAAGCTGAGTGATTTTTGTGTACATTAAGTAATATTCATTGATTTCGTTTTGGGAAAAAGGGCGCGCAGTTTCTTTTTGCTGCGAAAAAGTCGATTGTAGAGTACCGGCTTTTTTGTATTCATTTCCTTCGATATTTCGTCAAATGGTTTTTCTTCCACATATAGTTTGATAAAAAGTTCTCTGTCCTGTGGTTTCAAACAGGATAACATTTGTTTAGTTTCTTCAGAAAATTCCTCATCAAACTGCGTCTGTAATTCAATAGCATCGTCAATACCCTTTGTATGCGGTGAATTTTCCCAACTTGTCTCTAAAAGAAAGTGTGCATATTTTCTTTTGTAATCTAAAGCCTTTAACCGAGCAATCCCGCCAATCCAGTTAGCAAAAGGATTTCGTGCGGAATCATAAGAGTCGATATGTTCCCATACAGCGAAGAAAACATCATTAATACATTCTTCTTCATATTGAGAAAGGACATTTAGATAACGATGTGTAACAGACTTTACAAGTCCGCCATAATGAACCATCACATATTCTAAAGCTTTCTCATTTCTGTGGGATAACTCCTCCACGAAATTTGATTCATTTATTTTCATAGGCTACTCCTTTATGTACATTCGAATGTAAAAAATATATATGATTATATCGGTTACACTATATATTCGCAAATGAAGGGGAGAATCTCTCACTTTTTTGAAAATTTTTTGGATTTTTTGAAAAGGCAGACGCTCCCAAAGAGAGAAGCCATCCTATATCTGTGACTTTAGTCGCGGCGGTTTGAATGTTCGCTTGGATGCTCGTATCCAAACCTTGCTCCGAGGCCACAGATATAGGGTGGCTTCTCTCTTTGGGAGCTGACTTTGGTAACAAAAATAAAAAAGTGAATATTGGAAAAGGGAGAGATTGGGGGTGGATTTTGGGGGAGGGGACAGAAGAGGCTTATTTCCGTCTCCCAAACCGCAGAGAACCGAAAGATTTATTTCCTTTGAATGTTACCCTAAAACCTGTTAAGATGAGATTATAAATTTCGAAAGAGGAAAAACAACAAATGGATTATATTGATATTTTTATAAAGAACAACTACATAAATTTAAAGCAGATTGCAGAGAGTGGTCAGTGCTTTCGCTGGAAGAAAATGTGTCCGGGCAGATATTTTGTGATTTCTGACGGTCGGGCGGCTTGTTTTTTTCAGGAAAAGACAGGAATCAGAATTTTATGCAGAGAAAAGGATGAGGAATATTTTAGAAGATATCTGGATTTAGATATAGATTACGGAAAGGTGATAGAGCAGATTGATGAGAAAGATGATTTTCTTATCGGTGCGGCGCAGATGGGAAGGGGGATTCGTATTCTTCGCCAGAATCTGTGGGAAATGATTATTAGTTTTATTATCAGTCAGAGAAATAATATTCCACGTATTATGAAGAGTATTGACGCTTTGTGTGAAAAGCTTGGAGAGCAGATTGTTTTTGATTATGAAGGCGAACATCTTGTGGGATATACCTTTCCTTCTCCAGAAGTAATTGTTGGAGCGGATTTGTCAGAGTTTAAGTTTGGATACCGGGAGAAGTATATAAGGCAGACTGCGGAGAACATTTTAGAGGGAAAGTTTGATTTAGAAGAGGTAAAAGATGCTGTGGATGAAGGAAAAACTCCAGAGCAGGTAAAGGAGATGCTAAAGCAGCTAAAAGGTGTGGGAGAAAAGGTCGCATCCTGTATTCAGCTTTTTGGCCTTCATCAGTTAGAATTGTTTCCGATTGATACATGGATTGCAAAGGTGGAAAAAATGTATTATAACGGGCATTTTCCAGTAGAAAAGTATAAGGACACGGCAGGAATCATGCAGCAGTATCTCTTTTTTAGAGTGCGTGAGGATGCGGATAAAAGAGCGGTTCTTGAGATGAAAAGCGAGGTGGGTGAGAAGGCTGCTTCAAAAACTTCATTTAAAGAAGAAATGACAGAAAAAATAGATAAGCAAACAAAGAGAAAAAATGAAATTTCTCCAGAAAATAACAGTTTAGAAGAAAATAGATTAGAAAAAAGTAGATTTAAAAAAGATAAATCAGAAGAAGCCAGATCCGAGGCTAATAGATATAATCTTTCTGGTAAAATGCTATATGTATCTGATTTAGATGGTACATTATTAAACAGTGATGCCCTGTTGAATGAAGATGTGCCAGAACGACTGAACCGCTTGATTGATAAAGGACTTTGTTTTACTGTTGCGACAGCAAGAACTTATGCGACAGTGAATTCCATTGTGAAGGATGTGCATTTGACATATCCGATGATTTTGATGAATGGAGTCATGCTCTATGATCCGGTAAGTAAGAGCTGTATTAATGCGGAGATTATTGAAAGAGATTCTGTGGAATATATTTTAAAAGGAAGAAAGAAGTTTGGAGTGACAGGGTTTGCCTATGCGCTTTCGCCGGAAATTTCGGAAGAAACTTTAGAATCAGAGATAGCTTCAAATTTAGAAAAGAATTTGAAATCAGGTGTAGCTTCAAACCTGAAGAAAAATTCGAATACAGGAGAAGAGAACCAAATTCAGAAATCTGGGCGCAAAATGGCCACCTATTACGAGAAAATCGCGACAGAACACATGGAAAAATTTTATGTAGAGCGGAGAGATGTGTATCATAAGCCATTTAGTAAGGTAGAAAAATTAGAAGATATTTTAGAAGAGGATATCATTTATTTTTCCATTTGCTATGAAGAAGAAGTTTTGCGGCCATTTTATGAATATTTGAAAAAGGATGAGAAGTTAAATCTGAATTTTTATAAGGATGTTTATGGAAATGGATTGTGGTATTTAGAGATTTCGCATAAGAATGCTTCCAAATATCATGGAGTTCAGAAGCTTCGGGCAATGCTTCAGCCGGATGCGATTACGGGAATGGGAGATAATCTAAATGATATTCCATTATTTGAAGCCTGTGACCGCTGTTGTGCAGTAGGAAATGCACATAAGGAGGTAAAGGAGCGGGCAGAATATGTTCTTGATACGAATCTTAATGCTGGAGTGGTGAAATTTCTGGAAGAAGAGATGATGTCTTGAAGGCAGCAGGGTATTTTCATATTGAAGTGAGATGATAGATTTAAGAAGGTGATGGGGTTAACTCTGGCCAGCGGAAGTTATTTTATGAAATGATAGAAATTAGCAGAATAAATTGCAAGATTTACCTGAGACTATTATAGAAGAGAGTTGACAAATAGTTTTACCAATATTAAAATATAGATATGAAAACTATGTTACATGGAAATGAGAACACAAACTATATCTCAGAAGTTTCAAGCTGATATTTTGTAAATAGGGATTTCTTTTTTAGAATATATATCCTATTTTTGATATGGAATTCTCTGTGATGTAAATATATACCTAAACGTGTTGGAGGAAGAGATGAATTATAAAATTATTAGTGATGGCTGTTGTGATTTAGAAAAAGAGATCATTGAACAGTATAATTTACGTATTATACCTTTTTATATATCATTTGATGAGGAGACATATTATAAAGAGATTGAAGAAATCGGAATTCGTGAAGTATATGAGCGAATGGTAGGGAATCCAGATGTATATCCGAAGACCTCTCTTCCATCTGTACAGAATTATATTGACGTTTTTACGGAATATGTGAAAGAAGGAACACCGGTAGTCTGTATTTGTTTTACTCCATCTTTGAGTGGTTCTTACAACTGTGCATGTAATGCCAGAGAAATTGTTTGTGAGGATTATCCGGATGCCAAAATTGCGGTGATTAATTCTGAAGCAGGAACAGTAAGTCAGGGTCTTATGGTTATTGAAGCAGGAAGAATGTGTCAGAATGGAGTTCCTTATGAACAATGTGTAGATATTCTTGAGAAGATGAAAAAGACGAATAGAATCTTCTTTACAGTCGGTAACACAGATTATTTAAAACATGGCGGACGAATCGGAAAGCTTGCAGGAATCGCAAGCAGCGCCCTTTCCTTAAAGCCTCTGATTACTTTAGTAAATGGTGAGATCGAAGCTTCAGGAATCGGACGAAGCCGTAAGAAGACAGTTGCCAAAACGATTGCATTAATGGATGATTATTTTAAAGAAACTGGAGATGCGATGGAAGACTATTCTTTCCGCGTTGGTTTTGGTTATGACATAGAGGAAGGCAAGGAATATTATAATACCGTTGCAAACCATATTTATGGAGAGAGCCATGTGGATCAGGTGGGAATCTGTCAGATTGGGGCAACCATTGCGGTACATACCGGACCATATGCGATTGGAATCGGGTGTGTTAAGAAGTATGAGAATTATTTATAATCTAAGCCAATCCTATTCAAATAATAAAAAAGACCCCACGGAATATAGCTTCGTAGGGTCTTTTACTAAATAGAGTTTGAATAGTAAGAAATAATAGAATGTATAAACCAGAAGATATGGTTATTACTTCTCACATTTGCAGAGGCAACTATTATTCTACTTTCTCCGGGAGCGTCTCTCCCTGCCTGAGGCAAAATACTATTTATAAAAATACCAATTATATAAAATGTTTAAGAGAAACTTATTTTACTTTCACAGTTTTCACTTTGCTGTATGCCCCATAAGTTTTAGTCTTTCCAACCTGCTTGTAGGAGCGTACTTTTACAAAGTATTTCTTTTTAGATGTTAATTTCTTTACTACTTTGCTTGTTGTCTTGTTACTCTTTACTACAATTGTTTTCTTTCCTTTGAAAGATTTCTTTGTGGAATATGTGATTTCGTAACCGGAAGCTTTTTTATCTTTTTTCCAGGATACTTTGATTTTTTTCTTTCCATTTGCTTTTACTTTTGTAGTCTGTTTTGCAAGTTTTACTTTTGTGGCTGTTGTGTTTGGCTTCTTTGCTGTAGTAGCAGGTTTTGTAGCTGGTTTAGCAGCAGTTGTTGTATTTGGTTTAGAAGCTGTTGTACTGTCCGGTATGGATGGTGTTGGTGCTTCTGTGGATTGATATGGTTTTAATAATTCAGTAAGTTCATTGATTAAATCAGCAGCATCGGCACTGGTAGAACTTTCGTTTGCTAAGAGTTCTACTGCCTCATTTTTATGTGCTAATAATACACTATCATCAGCACCGGCACCTTTTAATGCAGTTTCAGCCTGTTTGATAAGTTCCTGTAACTGTGCTTTTTGAGCTTCTGTTACAGGGATTGCGACGTAGATATCAGCGTAGTCATCACAAGAAATAGTAACGCTGTAAGTTCCACCCTCCGCATCAGATGGGATAGCATTTAAGTCAAGAGAAACGTTTTTTGCAATAGCTCCGGAATACAGAGTATAAGGAGTCTTCTTATGACCTGCTCCAACAGTATATGTTACAGTCAATGTTCCATTTTTAACAGTAGGAAGCTGATTTAAAGTAAATGATTTCATATCGTCACTGAAAGTACCGCTGATTTCTTCAGAGTAAGCCGGTTTTATAAAGATTCCATCAGCGAAAGTATAAACATAGTTACCTTCTGGTGTTACATAAGTAATTTTGTTAATTGTTTTATTCACAAGCTTTGCAAACTCAGCCGTATTATCTGATTTTGCAATTCCCATAGTAGCCGCTTCATTGGTAACATTAAAAGATAATTTGTAAGGCTGTACCCAGATGTTTGAAAGATGTTCTAGACCTACTTTATATCCTTCTGTTGTTTCAAGAATGATTCCCTGAATAGTAGAGTTGACAGGGAATCCCTCATCTTGTCGGGAATTTCTTAAGTATTTTGTGCTTGTTTCCACCACATCAATCTCGTATTCACCCCAGGTGGATTCTGTTGTTAATGTTGGTACGGCATCCGTTACAGTAGTGACTGTTTTGTTATTAGAAACATAAGAACCGTTGTTCTGAAGTGTTTTATACTGAGAAGGAACCTGTGTAGGATTTTCATTTAATGTAATATCAGAAGCTTCCTCATATGCTTTGCTTAATTCTTTGTTTGCATCTTTTAAAATAATGGATTTAACATAAAGGTCAGAATCAACAGCAATATTTACATTCGCAACACCTTTTACATGATATCCTCCTGCAGCTTCTGCACTTTCCTCCTCATAATCTGTCCAGGCATTAGATAAAACAGAATACTTAGAAGTGCTGGCAGTAGTAACGACATCAAAGCTGTCCGTGCTGCTTACATCACCAGAATAAAATTCTTTGTAAGTTAAATTGGATGTTCCATATATTGTTCCGGAAAAACCTGTACCGTTAGTTAATTTATAATATAATCCACTGTTTCCAATCTGAGTATAGCCTTCTAAAGCTTCTGCAGAATATGTGTAAGTGCTGCCTGCGATAGAAACGGATTTTGTTCCTTCTGCTGCAAATGCAGGAACAGAAAGCTGGCTGACAGACATAAATACTGCCATAGAAGCTGCCAGAGCCTTAGTTAATAATTTTTGTTTTCTCATTAAATTTGTAGTCTCCCTTCTTTTCTTGTATACTTTTAGAAACTGATTATGAAATCAAACATAAAAAATTCCAAAAGGACATATTTGATAAGAAAATAAATATATAAAAATCTGTGCACTGATTTTTAAGGCAAAAAAATTAGAGAACTCTCCCTAGCGCGCATATGGAGTGCGTTAGTGGAGGGTCCCCTACCAGGTTTTCATGCATGAATATCTAATAAAAAGATATTAAGCACCGAAAATTCAATTCAAATCTTGTAAGTCTGAGATAGAAAATCTATTCCGCAATTAGATAGTACTATATAAAATTAGTTGTGTCAAACAAAAAATGTCAAATGAAAAAAGTTCTCAAAAAAGGGAATGCTTAAATACTAATTTGTTGGACTAAAGAGACGAAAAGCAGAAATTTAATATAGAAGAAAATGTGAAGATAGTCGCGGCGTAGAAAATGCCTAAACGGCATTTTTACTGGCTCCGACATCACATTTTCTTCTATATTAAATTTCTGCTTTTCTGCTTTTTGCTTCCAGAAGGAAATTAGTATTTTTGTTTGAGGAAGAATAAGGGGATTGTCCAGAAGGCTATGAGAGTTAACCAGAGAGAAATTCTCCATAAGGTAGGAATAGATAATTATAATTTTTATACAATCGAGTAAGAAAGTATCCCCTTTTGGAGATGTTCATCACCACCTGAAAGAGATGGGAGTCTTCTCGACTGAGATAAATAACAAATTAGTGATTTATGTTGGAAAGATAACAATTTGAGTGTGAATCCTTTAAAATTTAATTTTCCGGAAGACCATAGCCTTCTGGCACATTCCATGTTGTTAAACCGTAGATTTAGATAGTCAGAAAAAAGAAATAATACCCTATCCCAGATGCGGCTTCGGAGCATGTTTAAGATGCGAACGAGCATTTTAAACACAGCGACTACAGAGCAGATGGGATAGGGTATTATTTCTTTTTTCGTCTACACGAAATCTACAATTATTATTTTGTCTTCACAGTTTTTATTGCAGACCATTTTGATGTAGCTGTCTGATATCCGGCTTTTGTATATACAGCGCGGATGCGGACTTTATATCTTGTTTTCTTTTTCAGTTTCTTAAGCTGAGCAGATGTGATCTTAGCCTTGGAAACTTTAATTGTTTTTGTAGCTTTTTTGTTACCGAATCCTTTTGTTGTGTATTGGATTTCATAACCGGTGGCTTTCTTAACTTTTTTCCATGTAACTTTTGCTTTGTTCTTTGTTGTTTTTCCAACTTTAAGAACCGGTTTGGAAAGTTTTACATTTGCTTTCTTTAATGCTGGTTTAGTAGCAGGTTTTTTAGTTGTTGTTGTGCCTGGGTTAGAAGGTGTTGCAGGTTTAGAAGGAGTAACTGTTTTCTCTTTTAAGCCTGAAAGAGCTTCTGTAAGTTTTGTGTTTGCGGCATCAACAATTGCCTGTGTATCAGCGGATGCTGCTTCTTTTGCTTCTGTTAAAGCAGTCTGAAGTGCTTTCCAGGTTTCAGTAGTATATTTGCTGCTATTAAGTGCCTCTGCTTTTTTGATAGAAGCTTCAAGGGCAGAAGTATTCAGCTGTACAGTTCCGGATACAGATGGGTAGCCGGTAGATGTAAGTTCTATTGTGTAAGAAGCAGATTTATCTGCAAATACAGGTGTGGAAGAACCATCTTTACCTTTAATTGCTGCATTGAAGTTAATGTTTCCGTCTGCATCAAATAAATCTGTGGCTTTAATTCCGCCTTTACCTGTTTTTTCTACACCATTAATTTTAATAGATGTAATATTATTTACATATTTTTTAAAGTTTACACCATCAGGAAGAGCAACCTGATTATTTTTAATGGAGATATCTCCAGTCTTGTAACCAGATTCTAATGTGAAGGAAGCTACAATATCAGAGTAAGTATCATCTGTAAATACCATAGAATAGGAACCCACACCAGTATTATCTGTAGCTTTTATCGTCAGAGTATTGTTTGCATATGTATAATCTGTACCTTCTGTCAGGACAGTTTTTCCGATACTTACGCTGCTTAAAGTATAATTAGAACCGGAAGGAATAGCAGTGGTATCTACAGAAACGGTTGCGCCATCTTTAAAGTTATCGTTGGCGGTAGCTTTAATACTGTCGGATACAGCTAAAGTTTTACATTTTAAATTAGTGTTGATCACAATATCAGCACCGTCTTTTACAAGATAAGTAACTTTTTTAATTGTTTTACCTTGTAAAGCTTCATGACGCTTATAATCAATTGTGTTTCCATGCTTTTCTTTAAATCCCTCTGTTACGGCAAAGGAGAATTTTCCTTCATGATAGATGTTTTCCAGATGCTCCATACCGTATTTATTACCATCTTCGTCTTCAACAATGATACCAAGTAAGGAATTTTTAGCATCTAAATTAGAAAGAGGGCTGTTTTCAGAGGTTACAGGATCTACTTCGTATTGTCCGTAGGAAGACTGTGTTTTGATAGTAAGTGTATCGGAAGTATCTTCTCTAACTTCAGATTTCATAGCTGTCAAAGTACCATCACCATTTAAGATTTTATATTCAGATGGTGCTGTATCAGACAACTTCATAGAACCAATAATTTCCAATAATTTATTGCTGCATTCTTTCTTTTCGGAAATAGCCTTTTTCGCATTTTCATATAATGAAGTTGGAACAGCAATATTTACGTCTTTTATACCGATAATAGAGCCACCCTGTCCGTTTGCATTATCTTCTGAATATGTATTGGAGAAATAAGATTTGTATTTCTTAGTTGTTGCACTACTTACTGCATCATACATACCACTTTCGCGGTAAGAAGCTGCTTTATCGGAAGTGAGGTCTAAAGTAGTATCCTCTTTTACATTATTTAATTCTCCGTAATAGAAGTCTGCATAAGAAAGATTCGCTGTTCCGTATACATATTTATCAAGAGCATTTTTAGCGGCTGTAAGATGTTTTACTGCCTCATCAACCTCTGCCTGAGTAGGAGCCTCTTTTGCTAAAATGTCTTTTGCTTCTTTTAATTCTGTTTCGAAGCTATTCCAGCTCTTTTCTGTATAATCCGATGGGTTTAATCCTTCAACAGAAGAAACAAGTTTGTTTAACTCAGTTGTATCGCCAGCATTTGTGTCAGGTTTTACAATGTTTGTATCAGTAGCTTCAAAGTTATATGTAGAATCAGCGTATCCAAGAGCATAAATGGTTAAGCTCCAGTAGCCAGTTCCGTCATATCCTTTTGGAAGCTGGCAGCGAATAGAATTTGTAAGACCTAACTGGATTCCCATACTTTTATGCATCCAGTTATCAGCAGCAAACTTTGTTCCGTAAGTGGCAAGTGCCTTAGAACGTGTGCTGTCATTTCCATAGTAGGTCCATTTTACAGCCTGCATATTAGCGCCAAGATCGCCGTAATTTTTTGTGAAATCTACACGAAGAAATTCACCGTAGCTACCGCTTGCATCCTTTACAGTTGCTCCCATATTGTTTAAATCAGCAGTTTTAAGAGTCTTATCTTTAATACCAGAAGAAGAGCCGTTACTTCTTTGGGTAAATGTGAAGGAACCATCACTCTGCTTTTCGGCAGTCTTTAGGCCATTGGTATCCTTATCAACAGATGCAGTAACATTATAATCCTGCAGATTCTTTTCTCCATAGCCACCAATTAAGGTACCGTTATTTTCTACAACGGAATACTTTTCTTTAAAGCTGGCATAGTCAGAAGATTTTACTTTGACAGGAACATATTTTAATCCAAGAACATCATATTCTGTCATAGTCTGTGTAGTGCCATTGGTTAAGGTGAGAGTACCTCTGTTCCATCCGGCACTGGTACCATCTGTAAAGTAGACAGTTTTTCCATCACTGCTCCAATGGGAAACACTATATTCTCCTTCAGCAGTTTTAATAACTGCAGTACACTGATAACTTCCACGATGAAGACCGTGATTAGCGGTAGCTCTTGTTACAGCATCAAAGGCACCTTTATCTTTTTCACCGTGTGAATCAGCTGTATCAGAAGAAGTGGTATCGCCTGCTGCCCAAACTCCTTCAGCCTTCCAATATTCAGCCCATGTCAGGCCAGCATAACAGTAAACGTAGTCATCACTATTTTCTGCTGTCTGTGTCTGTACTGTAGATACACTTGCTGCTTTTACAACTGCTGGAGTAATACTGGAAAATACAGTAGTACAAGTCATTGCAAGAGCAAGAGTACCTGCTACAAGTAATTTGTTTCTCATAAGTTCCTCCTTATATTATAATTGGTATTTAAGTTAGCTTGTTCTAACGAAAAATATAATAATATACTATTATTAGCTGTGTCAAACT
>OBWY01001684.1_pt1 | contig 12248 bp, 9 predicted proteins | sample 1538081 | NCBI WGS metagenome assembly OBWY01 (sample SAMEA2580089, study PRJEB22360) | human gut metagenome | biome: human gut; feature: human-associated habitat; material: faeces | place: Denmark | collected 2008/2010
ACCACCTGATTGCTTTATCAAAATCTCTTTCTTTATAATCCGGCCAAAGATTTTCTACCACATAGAAATCTGCGTAGACTGACTGCACAGGCAGCATCCCCGACAATCTTCTCATATTTCCCCAACGAATTACCAAATCAATTCTGGAAATATCCTTCGAATGTATTTGAGTCATTACATCGTTCTCTTGCTCCATACCCTCTTTTCTTATCGCGCTCAAATCCCATTCCCAGCCGTAATTCACAAGAAAATTCACCTTGATATCAGCAATTCCGATTTCCTTTCTCTGTGTATATTTCAAAAGTTCTTCCGGAAAATGTGCTGAGCTCGAATCTCCCACAACCAAGAGCGATACATTCCCTTCTTTTTGAATCAGCCGCACTGCATCTACGCACGCTTTTTTAAATGCATTTTGCTGCACTTTCGGCCGTTTACAATTGTCCACAGTAAACCCATAATACGTAATTTCCGCGACTCCATACTCCTTTGCTTTGCGCAGCACTTCAAGTCCCGGGTTCAGTCCGTGCTGATAGCCATTTTTTTTCTCCATCTGATGTTGTGTCGCCCATCTCCTATTTCCATCCGGTATAATTGCAATATGTTTTGGAATCCTCAACGCAGTCCCTCCTAAATTTTTATACAAGGACTATTCCCATAATAAACGATATTTATTCCAATCACATAGAAAAGCCCCGGAACTTCAAGTTCCGAGACTTCATTTTTCACCGTCTATTTAATAAACATCGCATCCCCAAAGCTGAAGAAACGGTATTTTTCTTTCACAGCCTCCTCATAAGCCGAGAGCACCTGTTCTCTTCCTGCCAATGCCGATACCAACATGACCAATGTAGACTCCGGTAAATGAAAGTTCGTGATCAGGCAATCTAACACCTTAAATTCATACCCCGGATAAATGAAAATCTCCGTCCAGCCATTCGTCGCATGAAGTTTTCCATTTTTATCTGCAGCAGATTCAATTGTTCGACAGCTTGTTGTTCCGACACAAATTACGCGATGCCCGCTTTCTTTTGCACGATTAATCTTTTCAGCCGCCTCTTCGTCAATCTGATAAAATTCTGAGTGCATGTGATGTTCCAATATATTATCTACTTTTACAGGACGGAATGTTCCAAGTCCTACATGTAAGGTCACACGTGCAATCTGCACGCCTTTCTCTTCGATCTCTTTTAACAACTCCGGCGTAAAATGCAGTCCGGCTGTCGGAGCTGCAGCAGAGCCGGAATGTTTCGCATATACCGTCTGATATCTGTTTTTATCTTCCAATTGGTGTGTGATATACGGCGGCAGCGGCATCTGTCCTAATTGATCTAAAATTTCCTCAAAAATTCCTTCGTATTCAAAATGGATCAGACGATTGCCTTCTTCTACGATATCAACGACTTCACCGACTAAAAGACCGTCTCCGAAACTGATTCGAGTTCCCACTTTTGCCTTTTTCCCAGGCTTTACAAGCGTCTCCCATACATCGTTTTCTTTTCGTTTTAGCAACAATACTTCTATTTTTGCATCCGTGCCGATTTTGGAACCAATCAGCCTTGCCGGAATCACTTTTGTATCATTGATAACAAGACAGTCCCCTTCCTGCAGATAATCTATAATCTCCCGGAACACATGATGCTCCACCTTGCCAGTCTCTTTATCCAACACCAAAAGTCTTGAGCTCGAACGGTCCTTCAATGGATCCTGTGCAATCAATTCTTCCGGTAAATCAAAATAAAAATCTTCTTTTCTCATCTTTTTGAAACTTCCTTTCTTATCCAATGCCGCCATATAAAATGCCCAATATATAGACAACAATCGTCAAACCAACAAAAATATATTTTGTCATTGGCTCAAACCATTTTCCAATCTTTTTCTCACGTCCCATCTGTACCTGCTCCCTTGCAAACCCAGGAGGACATACCCAGAAAAACATAATTGCGGCAAGCAATGCTCCCAGTGGAATAATATAAATTGAAACCACATCCATCCATGTACTTACGACATCACCGGATTCAATGACAACGCCAACCGCCACAGCCACAACTGCCACAATTGCGACTGCAATCTTTCTCGACACTCCAAAGCGTTCCTGAATCGCCTCCACCGGTGTCTCAAACAAATTGATCAACGAAGTGACTGCCGCAAACAGAACTGCCACAAAAAAGAGAATACAGAAAAATGTTCCGACCGGCATCTGCTGAAATACTTTCGGCATCGTAATGAACATCAACGCCGGTCCTGCATTTGGATCTAATTGAAACGCAAACACTGCGGGTAAAATTACAAACGCTGAAAGAAGCGCTGCCAATGTATCGAAAATCGCTACGTTTCTCGCACATGCAATCACATCTTCATCTTTTTTCAGGTAGCTTCCATAAACTATAGTTCCTGAACCTGCTAATGAAAGCGAAAAAAATGCCTGCCCAAGTGCATATACCCAGGTTTTTACATTTCCAAGTTCACTCCATTTTGGCTTTAGCAAAAAAGAATACCCAGATGCGGATCCTTCCAGAAAGAATACTCGCACCGCCAGTATCAGGAACAGGCAGAAAAATGCAGGCATCATAAACTTATTGACTTTTTCAATTCCTTTTGCAATCCCAAACAGCATGATTGCAAACACAATCACCAGACCAAGCAGATGCCACGGAATACTTCCAAATGAAGCAGATATCTCTCCGAAGTACTCTTCCGATTTTGTTTTCATCAGACTTCCCGTCACAGATCCGACCAAAAATTTCAAAATCCATCCCACAACAACCGAATACCCGATTGCAATTCCAAGCGAACCAAGTGTCGGCACAAGTCCGACGAACTCGCCCCATCTTCCGCCTCTCATCTTCGATGCTCCGCGAAACGCCCCGATAGAACCAGCTTTCATCGCACGTCCAAACGCCATCTCACCTGCAACACCCGCAAATCCGAGCACAAAAACAAATATAAAATACGGTATCAAAAATGCAGCACCGCCACCTTCGCCTACACGATAAGGAAACAGCCAGATATTTCCCATTCCAACAGCAGAGCCGATACATGCCAGCACAAAGCCGAACCGGTTTTGAAATGTCTCTCTTTTTTTGTTTGTCATCTTTTTCCCCTCTTCCTCATTTGCATTTTCGCATATATAATCACATTATATATGCTTTTTTCTAAAAACGCTACCCCTTTTTCAATGAAGCATCTGATTCACCAGCAGCCAGTTTGCCCGAAACGGACGTATCAAGTTCCAATACCCGACACCATGGATATCCTTTTCTGCAGCCAGCTGCAATTTTGCATAAATACTTCTCACATCTTCAAACCAGACTTCATATCTCCTTCCACCAATTTCATAATAGAAAAACGGACTTTGATAACGCTCATCGTACTGAATCTCCACACCTCGCTCTGCCGCGATGACATTCGCCTCAACATTTCCAATCAACCTTGCTTTTGTCACCCCTCGCTCATATGGGAGCGGCCAGCTATATCCATAATTCGGGACTCCCAATACAATTTTTTCTTTCGGAATTTCCGTGAGGGCATACTCCAACACCTGTCGGACATTTGGCAGCGGCGCTACCGGAAGCGGTGGTCCGTATGTATACCCCCATTCATACGTCATCAGAAACACCGTATTTGCACTTTGCCCCAACAGATGATAATCCATTGCCTCATACAACAGCCCCTTTTGATAAGAAGAGGTCTTCGGAGCAAGCGCCACCGACACCCGATATCCATTTTCATTCATCGTCTCCCGTAAACGATTCACAAAATCTGCATACCCTACCCGATCTTCCGGCCGAATATATTCAAAGTCCACATCTACACCTACATACCCCTTTTCTCGTACTGTCTCCAAAAGATTTTCAATCAAATTTTCCTGAACCGTCTCATTTTCCGATAATATTTGAATCAATCCACTGTTAAAGGTCCCCGTCTCCGCAAACGGCGTCAGCACCAGAATCGGTTCCACCTGCTGATTCCAAGCCTCCTGAATCACCCACGTCTCGTCAATCTGAGGTGGTATCAATTCTCCTTCTGCCGTAAATCCATAAGAAAAAATAAGTATTTCATCTATATAAAGAAGTACCTCACGCAAAATATACGGCTCAATAAACGGATATGCATACCCGCTGATCCTACCTTGCATAAGCGGTTCTCCCTCATAAGAAATGACCAAACTCTGCCCCTCTAACAAATAGGTCTGATTCAACAGAAACGGATTGTTTTGATATAGATTTTTGACCGTGATACTATATTCTTCCGCAATCTGCTCTACCGTCTGTCCTTCTCTCACAATATGAACCCGACTCGGCATCAGAATCAAAAGAGCTTGACCCGGAACAAGATTTTGCTGCGCTGCCAGCTCATTGTCATACACAATCCGATCAGTTGAGATATCATATAACTGAGCGATCGAATAAATTGTCTCTCCACTTTTTACAACATGTATCGGCATGGTTATTCTCCATTTTTATTTCTTTACTTTTAATATATTCATCTATCGATAACCCCAAAACCGAATTTGTCACTATAGCAAGTATTATTGTGCTGACTCTCCCTATCCCTCAACATATTTCATATATGGAACAAACATATCTATACTATGATCATCGGAATACAACTGCTCCGGAGTCAATTCAGTGCTTAATGCTGAACCACATCCCGAAAAACTAATCATAAAAAAAATACTCATACCTAAAATAGTAAATATTTTCTTCAATTCATTCACCTCCCATAACATCTATGCAAAATTCCAATTGAACAGTATCGACCTTCCCATTGCCTATGAAAACAATACCATCCTTCCGCTTGGTTGGCAAGCGGTTTTACGATTCAAATGCGCCTCCCGTGTAAAGCAGTGTTTTGATTACTACTGATTTTACATAGAGGATTTTATTATGAAAACACTTGATTTCTGTAGCTTCTGCACAGAAAATACTGTATAATCACAGGTAAGTACAAAAAACTGCTTTTTCGTTTCCCCCATCATTGATTCTAACCTAAAGAATTTAGAAATGAGGTATTTTTATGGAATATATTAGAGTAACCAACGAGAATATAGACAAAGAGCATATATGCTGTGCTATTTCAAATAACAATGATATTCAAGTGTCATCAAAAAAGGCTTGGCTACAAGAGCGATTTAACGAAGGCTTAGTTTTCCTAAAGAGCGAAGAACGAGGAAAGTGTTTTATTGAGTATATTCCTGCTGAAAATGCTTGGAATCCTATTATTGCAGATGGGTATATGTATATTAACTGTCTTTGGGTTGCTGGTTCATTCAAGGGTCATGGATACTCAACAGACTTATTAAATGCGTGTATTGAAGATAGTAAAACAAAAGGAAAACAAGGGTTATGTATTCTATCTTCCCAAAAGAAAAAAACATTTTTAGCTGACCCTAAATTCTTAAAATACAAAGGTTTCATCGTTTGCGATGAAGCAGATAATGGTATTCAATTATGGTGTTTACCATTTAATAAAAATTCCTTGTTACCTAAATTCAAGAAGTGTGCCAAGCACCCTCACATTGATGAAATGGGATATGTTTTATACTATACCAGTCAATGTCCATTTAATGCGAAATATGTGCCTATTGTAGAAGAAATCGCAAAAGAAAAGGGCGTACAGTTTAAATCTATTCATTTGCAAAGCAAAGAGCAAGCACAGAATGCACCTACGCCGATTACAACTTACGCTCTGTTCTATAATGGAGAATATTTAACAAATGAGCAGATGAATGATAAGAGATTTTTAAAGTTATTGGCAAAATAACCCCCAGCTTATAGAGCTAAGAAAACTTCCTCCTACATCCCGTTTCGTCTTACACAAAAAGTACCGCCATCTGACGGTACTTTCCTTCTTTTATTTACTGTCTTAATTCAATTCCCATTTCTTCCAATGCTTTCAAGATTTTCGTCATCGCAGAAGTCACATCTGCCTCTTCCAATGTCTTATCTTTTGCACGGAACACAATAGAATATGCAACAGATTTGAATCCTGCTTTAATCTGCGCTCCCTCATAAAGGTCGAATAATTTGTAGCTTTCTAAGTAAGCGCCGCCTTTCTTCGCAATCACTTCCTCGATCTGACCAACCAAAATTTCTTTCGGCACAACCATACTGATATCACGAGTCACTGCCGGATATTTTGCAATTCCTTCATATTTTCTGTCAAATGTAGCAAGTTCCACTACCTCCGGCATATCAATCACTGCAACATAAGCTCTTGTCCCGATTCCGTAAATATCTGCCACTTCTGGATGTACTTCTCCCAAGTATCCTACTACTTTTCCACCGTAAATGATATTTGCCTGACGTCCCGGATGCAAGAATGTCTTTCCTGCGTTTGGATCATATGTCTCTTTTTCATGCATACCGATTTTTTCAAAGAATTCTTCTACAACGCCTTTCATGCTGAAGAAATCACCTTCTCCATACATACCAAGTGTGAACTGCATACGTTCTTCCGGAAGTTCTGTGACCGGAAGCTGTTTTGGAAGATAAATATTTCCAAGTTCATACAAACGAACATCTTTATTTCTTCTGTTATAGTTTGTCGCAAGCGATGTTAACATTCCATTCAAAGAAATTGTTCTCATAATACTGTAATCTTCTCCAAGCGGATTCATAATCTCCACCGCTTCACGGAGTTTTGAGTCCGCCGGAAGCAACAGTTTATCAAATACTTTTGGACTTTCAAAAGAATATGTCATTCCCTGACTGAATCCACAGAACTCTGCAATATTTCTGGCTACTTCCTCCACACGAAGTTTGAATGACAATTTTCCTGTTGTTGCCTCTCCCCTTGGAAGTGTTGTCGGAATATTGTCATATCCGTAAAATCTTGCAACTTCTTCTGCAAGGTCTGCAAGTCTGAATAAATCATGTCTGAATGTCGGTGTGATCACTTCTTTTGCCTCTGTATCATATTCCAAGCCGATTTTTTCAAAATATCCAAGCATTTCTTCTTCTGAAATATCTGTTCCAAGCATCACATTGATTTTCTCTGCATCAAATGGAACGCGAACCGGTTCTTTTTCTTTTCCATATACATCAACGGTTCCTCCGACAACTTCACCTGCACCTAATTCTTCAATCAACTGGCAGGCTCTGTCGATTGCCGCTTTCGCATTGTTCGGGTCAAGTCCCTTTTCAAATTTTCCGGAAGCATCTGTACGAAGTCCGACTTTTTTGCTTGATTTACGGATATTTGTTCCATCAAAGCATGCCGCCTCAAACAATACGTTCTGCACATCATCTGTAATCATAGAGTTTTCTCCACCCATGATACCCGCAATACCAACTGATTTTTCTCCGTCGCAGATCATTAGGACAGATTCGTCCATCTCTCTTTCCTGTCCGTCTAATGTCACGAATTTTTCTCCTGCTTTTGCTGTCTTTACAACAATCTCATTTCCGGCAATCGTAGAAAGATCGTAAGCATGCATTGGCTGCCCATACTCTTCCATCACATAGTTTGTGATATCAACAAGATTGTTGATCGGACGGATTCCAACAGAAGCCAGTCTTCTTTGCATCCATCTCGGAGATGGTCCAATTTTTACATTTTTCACAACTCTTGCACAGTAGCGTGGGCAAAGCTCTGTGTTCTCCACAGTTACTTTAATATAATCATTGACATCTTCGTCATTTCCAGTCTCTGCCACAACCGGAGGACAGAATTCTTTTCTAAAAGTTGCCGCTGCTTCTCTCGCAATTCCCACTACACTAAAGCAGTCCACACGGTTTGATGTCACCTCGTATTCAAATACAACATCATTTCTTCCAAGTGCTTCAATCGCGCTGCTTCCAACTACTGCATCTTCCTCGAAAATATAGATTCCGTTCTCCGGAGCCTCCGGGTACATATCTGTTGTAGATCCAAGTTCTTCGATGGAACACATCATACCAAAACTTTCCACTCCACGAAGCTTTCCTTTTTTAATCTTGATTCCGCCTTCTACAACTTTCCCGTCATGACTTCCTGCTACACGTCCACCGTCTAATACAACCGGCACCTTTGCTCCTTCAAATACATTCTTCGCTCCGGTTACAATCTGAACAGTCTCTGTTCCAACATTCACCTGGCAGACAACCAGTTTATCCGCATCCGGATGTTTCTCAATTTTATCAATCTGACCAATTACAATTTTTTCAAGGTCTGCATCCAACACCTCAAATCCCTCTACTTTTGTTCCGGAAAGCGTCATCGCATCTGTGTATTCCTGCGCTGTGACATCAAGGTCCGGCACATATGCTTTTATCCATGATAATGATGTATTCATTTTCTAAATCCTCCTAAAAATTTCTACTCTTTGGCATATTCTGTCGCGCCGCTCATTTTACTCTTTGGCACATCTTCTTGAATCCCTTCGCGATTCAAGAAGCCCGTTCGCAGCACTTTGTGCTTACATCTTGCTTCGCAATCTGTATCTGCTATCGCAGACTGCGAACTAGAATTGCTTTAAGAATCTAATATCGTTTTCGTATAGTAATCTCATATCGTCGATTTCGTATTTCAACAGTGCAATACGTTCCAATCCTACACCGAATGCGAATCCGTTGTATTCTTCCGGATCAATTCCGCACATTTCCAGTACATGTGGATGAACCATACCGCAGCCTAAAATTTCAATCCATCCGGAACCTTTACAGAAACGGCATCCTTTTCCGCCACATTTAAAGCATGTCACATCCACTTCAGCGCTTGGCTCTGTAAATGGGAAGTGATGTGGTCTGAATTTTGTCTTTGTCTCTGGTCCGAACAATTCTTTTGCAAATACTTCCAGTGTTCCTTTCAAATCTGCAAATGAAATATTTTTGTCAATCACAAGTCCTTCAATCTGATGGAATGAAGGTGAATGTGTCGCATCCACTTCATCCGAACGGAACACTCTTCCCGGTGCTATCATACGAATTGGAAGTTTTCCCTGTTCCATCACACGTGCCTGCACCGGAGAAGTCTGTGTACGAAGTACGATGTCTTTGTTGATATAGAATGTGTCCTGCTCATCTTTTGCCGGATGATCTGCCGGAATATTCAATTTTTCAAAGTTGTATTCGTCATACTCTACTTCCGGTCCTTCCACCACTTCATAGCCCATGCCGATAAAAATTCTTTCAACTTCTTCCAGCGCAATTGTATTCGGATGACGATGCCCAACCATGTTTTTCTTAGATGGAAGTGTAACGTCAATAACCTCTTCTTTCAATTTTGCTTCACGGATCGCTTTTTCCATTGCTGTCTTTGCATTGTTAAGAGCTGTCTCAATCTCTTCGCGAGCTTCATTGACAAGCTGACCAACCTTCGGTCTGTCCTCAGCCGCTACATCTTTCATTCCTTTTAAAACAGCTGTAAGCTCTCCTTTTTTCCCAAGGAATCTTACTTTTACATCATTCAATTTTTCCGGCGCATCCGCTGCCTGAATCTGTGCCAATGCTTCTTCTTTGATGCTTTGTAATTTTTCTTTCATCGTTTTTATCTCCTTTAATTTTTTTACTTATAAAAAGAACCCCGCCCCCAAAAAAGGGACGAGGCTATATCGCGGTACCACCCTACTTCTCACAGAAATCTCCATGAGCACTCGGACTGCGTAACGTGCAGATACGTTATCTTCTACTTTTCTTTATATCGTTCAAAGATACAGCTCCCGTGCGAAATTCGATTCCCATTTGAACTAAAGGAAACTTCCAGCCGATGATTTCCTCTCTCTGTTAGAAAATAGTGCTCTACTAAACACGTTCCATGCCTTTTTGTATTCAAAATTCCTTTTCATTTTAACACATTAATTCGTAATGTCAAGATGTTCCTCGACCAAAACATTAATTTCTCCGCCCAAAAGCATGACATACATACAGAAATATAGCCACAGCATAATCAATACAATCGTCGTCAAACTTCCATACATATTGGAAAATCCTTTGAAAATATCCATGTAAACCGAGAAAATGAAAGATGCCAGCGTCCAACCAAACGCTGTAAACACAGCCCCTGGAAACTGATACTTTATCTTTCCCTTATGATTTGGGAGAAAACGATAAATACAGGTAGAAAATACAATCAGCACTAACAGCGTCGTAACCGTTCGAATTTCAATGATAAAATCCGTCACATACCGGAAAATCGGAACATGTTCGTTGACAAACATACTAATACTGTTACCAAATCCAAGCAGGACAAGAGACAACACAATCGCAATGATAAAAAGTACCGTGTAGAAAGCTGCCCGGATTCTCAAAAAAATATAGTTTCTTGTCTCAATTTCCTCATGAATGCAGTTCAGTCCGTTTGTGATTGCAAGCACCCCGCGCCCCGCAGACCACATCGTCATAAGTGCTGTCAAAGGGATCACCGCACGTGATTGGTTATACACTTCATTCACAATAGAAATCATTGTCGCACGAATTGTCTTCGGGAACACTTCATAAACCGCCGTCATCACATCCGCTTTTGTTACCGGCGTATATCGCACCAAAGTCAGCAAAAGCAAAATGATCGGAATTAAAGAAAGTACAAGAAAAAACGCAGACTGTGCTGCATATGCCCCTACATGGTCTCTTCCTACTTTTTCTAAAAACTCATTTACTTTTTTCACCAAGACTCTCATAAAACGATTCCTTCTCTTTTTTATCTTACGCAATCATATCACGAAACATTCTTTTCGTAAAGTATCTTTCACTCCACGGTCACTCCCTGATAAAACAATTGTAAGATCTCTATGTATGTTTTTCCGCATTTTGCCATCTCATTTGCTCCATTCTGGCTCATCCCGATTCCGTGTCCGTATCCGCCTCCATTTATAATATAATTTCCTTCACTTTTCTCTATTTGGAAAAACGCGCTGGGCAATAAATTTTGACTGTCCACCACTGTCCCATCTTGTTTTTCAATTTGATATCCTTTTCCTCCCAAGGCTCTTCGTATCTTATTTTCAGTATCAACAGTCACGCTTCCACCATCTCCCTGTGCCACTATCTGAAGTGCCACGCCTCCTGCTCCCCGCTTTGTGACCGATACATTTTGAAGTGTTCCGATTTCCGTTGCTGTGTTTAGCTCAATCAGATTAGACAATACCCTTTCCGGCACCACCGCCTTCCATCTATACCACGGAAGTTCTGCTTCATATGAATTTCCATCTTCCTTGCAAATCTCCACACTTTGCAGATACTGATTTTGTTCATCCGGCGTCGTCCCCCACGCCTCAATCCCAGTTGTTTTTCCGCAGGAAGTAGAATAATAATAAGCCGTCACAACCTGATTCTGATACCATAATTTTTGTCCCCGTGTCTCATCCACCGCTCGAACAGCCGACTCCTGCTCCTTAGAATTCCCATACACCTGAAAAGAAGTGCTGTCATCTACATGTGCATTATACTCCGGATAAGATAGTCCTTGTGTCTGATTATAAGCATAGCTTCTCGCACAGACCGCCTGTGCTTTGAGCGCTTCTAACTCGTAAGATGCAGGCATCTCACTTGGAACGACCGCATACAGATATTCCTCCAAAGGAAGTTCATTTACAAGTATCATTCCTTCCGCACTGGAAAACAGCTCAAAACTCCCCAGATACGACGGCGTCCCATACCCTCTATTGAGACTTGAAACCGTAATCTTATCGCCGGAAACCACAGATTCCACTTTAATCGTTCCCTTCTGAAACATCGCGTCATCAGGTGTGACAGCAAACACTTCACCTTGACCATACTCCCTCTTTTCATCTCCTGCAGTCGCAATAAGTCCCCCTTCTGCCTGAAATTTTATTTCTGCATGTGCAATTTCTTGAAATCCATTCGTTTTGATCACTACCCGAATCATTTGCTCCTCCGTCTGCGCCTTTGATTGCGTCTCCTCTTGTTGTATCTTCGGAAGCTTCGACTCAATATCAAGTTCTGTTTCTCTTTTTTTTCTTTCCGAAAACATAATTACAAGAAAAATCGCAACAACAAAAAGCATTATCCCATAATACACATATTTTTCATTTAATTTTCGTTTCACAAGCTACCTCTTGTCCACTCTTTTTTCTATAGTATATACAAAAATATCTTTTTTTATGAAACTAGAATCTTTACACTAAAATAAGCAGCTACTTTCGTAGCTGCTTTTCTCTTTTGTAGTCCCCCAAAATGCCGTTTTCCATATTTTGACTCCTAGCAAACGCTAGGTGGGCAACCGCATCTGCTTTTCTGCCTTCCTCTGCAAAAACCGGAGGCTTGACATATTACAGAAATATAAGAATCCCGTTTAAAGTATTGTAGGTT
>OBWY01001701.1_pt1 | contig 12181 bp, 20 predicted proteins | sample 1538081 | NCBI WGS metagenome assembly OBWY01 (sample SAMEA2580089, study PRJEB22360) | human gut metagenome | biome: human gut; feature: human-associated habitat; material: faeces | place: Denmark | collected 2008/2010
AATTGTCATAGCTCGAACGCCCTCGTGTCCCAGCTCGCGTGGTTTTTCCCGATGCTGACCGGCTGGACGTATCCGCCATGCTCGCCACGGAACAGCAGTTCCGCTGCGTCCCGTCCCTCGCAGATCGGACGCAACGCCGAAGCGACGGGACCGAACAGAGGAACGTCTCTGGCCGTGCCGCTCTTCGGAGTGCCCAGCACGAAGTCGCCGCCCACCCTGGTTACGCTCTTGCTCACATGCAACCTATGCCGCTGGAAATCGACATCACCGACGGTAAGCGCCGTAGCCTCGCCCCAACGAAGCCCACATAGCCCCAAAACGAGAATAAGCGGCCCATATGCGCCCGAACACTCCGCAAGGCTACGCAACTGCGCTGGCGTGAGATACACGGGTACGGGGCGCGGTTTGCGCGGCTGTTTGACACCATCGCACGGTGATCTGGATATTCTGCCGTCCTGAATGGCCGTTGCGTAAATGTCGCGCAGGATGCCCAACGCACGAATGGTGACGGTGGCGGACTTCTTTTCCCCCAGCTCGCTGACCCAGCGTTGCACCTCGCTGTGACGCACGTCCGACAGTCTTCGGCGCCCCCACTTCGGGCATACGTGGACGCGCCATGACACCTCGATGGAATGCGTGTAAGACGGTTTCCACACGCTCCGGTGGGCTTCAATCCATTCCACGCCAAGCGTCCCGATCTGGACGCGCCCGCCCTGCGGGTCTATGTACTGGCCTTCGTTCATGGCCGTGGTTATGTTCTTAGCCGCCCACGCGGTTGCGTCACGCTTGGTCTTGAAACCGCTCTTGCATCGTCCCCGATGGTCTGGGTCCCGCCACCACACGCGCCAACGTGTCGCGCCGGAGACGAGACTGTACTGTTCGTAGCTGGTCATCGCTCAGCGCTCGCTGGAGTCGGGACGGACCAATTGCGCCCTTGACAGCTCGAATGCTTCTTTCGTCATGCTGGCCGTTTGTTCCGCCGCCGCGTTGGAATCGGACGGCACCCAACCGGCTACGGGCGTGATCGTGCATCGCGGGTCGATTGTCGGGACGCTGTGGAGCCTGAACAATGTTATGGCCCTATCGGTCTGCGCATGATCGGTTAACGCGGGGTCCTGCGGTACCTCCAGCGGCTCGTCACCGCGTGCCCAGAGCCATGCGACATTAGTTCCTACCTGGTCTGGATAGCCGGTTATGCGCGTGGTTATGTCACTCGAACCGTATTCCGGCATCAGCAGGGTTAGAGGGCTGACGCCGAAGACTATAGCGAACGCCATGAGATCGTCAACGTCTACCTTGCGCTCGCCGGACTCGATTTTACGTAGCCCCAGCTCTGCTATTGGTCTCCCGACCTCTGATAGCTTCTCTGCTAATTGCTTGTATTGCATGGTGCCGCGCAGTCGCTTTATGTTTGCCGCGACTGTATGCCCAGTCTCGGCAACTTGGTTTACTTGACGCTTTTTCTTTTCTTCCATGACCATCAATCTAATAAATCGATGAAGAATTTACTACAGCGCTGGCGTGTCTAATTTGTATTTAATCGAGGAACGTGGTAATTCTATCTACCAACGATGAAATACATCGATAAACAATGAAACAAGAGGTGGTCACATGGCAATCACAACTACTGAATGGCTGACCCGCAAGGAAGCCGCCCAATACACACGAACCACAGAAAAGACGCTTGCGACGCTCGCATACCAAGGACGCGGACCGAAGTTCAGCAAGCCCAGCACCCACAAGACGCTCTACCGTCGTTCCGACCTGGACGCATGGATTACCGGAGAGGACGCGAAATGAACAGCACCACGCCATCACGTATCGAGCTGACCCAGCGCTCGCTGAACTATCTCACCCAGGCGGAAACCACGCTCGATACGACGAACCCGACGCAGAACGCGCTGATCGGCATCGGATACGCGATTCTCGCAACCGCGCAGGCGATCACCAATCTGGCCGGCACCGCCTGGGAAATCGTCGATGAAATGGACAGGAAGTGAAACACATGTGGATGCAAGACAGATACGCAGGTTCTCTACCGACTATCCAGAGGACCGCGAGACTCTATCAGGCGTTGAGCGACGCTTGCGGCTCGCTCTCTCTGCTCTCCCTGGTGCTCGTGGCGGGACTGGCCGAACCCCAGCCGCTACCGGCACTCTTGGTGGCGCTCGCCGGAGCGGGTGCCGCGCTGATGTCGCGGGTTTTTACCGACTGCTCAACTGGAACCGCGCCATGCAAGACGGACTCGAACCCCAGCCTAGGGGCTGGTACATGGGCGACGGTATCGCACGGAACGCCGGAGGCGAACCATACGAGCCGCTGGAACCGTATCCGCAACGTTACAGGGGGCCGGATATGAGCGGATTGCAGATCAGGCATGTGCCGACCTATGACCGGTTGGGCGTGACGCTCACCCAGCCGGAACTTTTGAAGGCCGACGTGAACATGGGCGGCATCACGGTGGGTATCGGAGCCGACCCGCTGACCCGCAGGGAGTTCACCTTGACTGAGGGTGAAGCGCTCAGGCTGGCCGCATGGCTCAACAGCAGATTGGAGGGCGGAGCATATGGACAGCGCCGCGGATAAAACGTTCTTCAGCGCTCGCAAGTGGCTGGAATACGCCTACAGGTATGCGCGGGCGCTCAGGCTCAGCCCCTACGGTTTGGTTGGCGTGATGCTGGCGCGCATGTCTGCGTTGACGCCGCCGAACGTGGTCGCGCAGTTGACGCCGCATGACATGCCAATGACGCTCAACGTCAACGTTGCCCTTGTTGGACCGACAGGCTCGGGCAAGGGGCGCACCATGGGACAGGCCCGGCACCTCATGCCCTCACCACCATTATGCATGTTGGAGGAAGTCAAACCGAAGACGGGCGAGAGTATCCCCGCCAAGTTCGTCGCCAAGGTCCCGGCGACGGACGGTGACGGAAAACCCGTCAAGGGTGAGTACATGGACAAGGTCATGACCGACCGTTGTTTATTGCTCATGCCGGAGGTGGTCAGCCTGAAGGCGGCCATGAGCCGACAGGGTAGCACCATACTGCCAACCTTGCTGGAGAGCTTCAGCAACGAACCGTTGGGCGACGACACGAAGGGCAAGCAATTCCAGATCAAACTACCACCATACGCCTACCGTCTGGCCGCCGTGGTCGGAGTACAGCCGAACAACGCGGGAGTCTTGTTTGACGAAGCGCAGACGGGACTCGCCGGACGGTTCGCGTACATGCCCAGCGTGGACACTGACGCACCATCCAGACGCCCCGAGCCGCCAACTGGAGTGTTCCCCTATGACCCGTGCCGCATCCCGGAGGGAAACGGATTGGACGCGCTCGCCGCCTTGCTTAAGTACGGTTCCTTGGACAACATGCCCCGGAACGGGCCGGATGCGCGCGAGGGCTACCCGCTTACGATCATCTCGTTTCCATCCGCCGCGACGGAGTACGCGGACCATATGCAACGGCTCAGCGTCCTTGGTCAGGCTACCGCGTTGGATGCGCACCGCGTGGAATTGGTGGCGAGATTCGCGGCACTGCTCGCCCTCATGGATTACCGGCTGGAGGTGAGCCGCGAGGATTGGGACCTATCCATGTTGTTCATGGACGTGTCCGACAGGATTCGAGCGGAGTGCATGGAGCAGTCACGCCGGAGCGCTGTGGACGTTCAGGCGGAGCAGATCAGCGTGAAGCGCGACGCCGAGGAACAGGCCGACCGAAGCGTAGCCGAACGCGCTAAAACACGATTGCTCGACCTGCTCGACACTCTGGACCCGGCCCGCGAAGGCGTCCCGTTTAAAACACTCAAACTCAGGTTAAGTAAACCACAGCAAAGAGTGTGTGAAGATGTTCTTGAAGACCTCTACAAAGGGGGATTAGTGGATAGGCGTGAAGGACCGCGTGGCGGGGACATTTATTCTTTATCACTTAATTAGGGTGCCTACCATGCCTACCCTTACTGTCACAAGGGTTTTAACTGCCTACCGTAGGTACCTTCCTAGAGCCTACCAAGGTAGGCGGTAGGCAGTAAGTAGGCACCCAAGGTAGGCACCCAAACCCCAGTAATTCCAACGGGTAGGCAGGTAGGCACCCAAAATCGTGCAAACACAAAAAAATATCATTCCATGAAAGGAAAAACCATTATGAACACCACTACCAGCAATGCCATTAAGGGTGGTAATAGGGTAGATGAAACCACCACCGTATACAAGGCATGGCGCACACGACTGGACGCACTGTTAGCTGAAGCCGGAGCCACACTAGTACCCCGCTCGATAACGGACTCCAGCCGCGTCTACGGACTTAAGGACATCGAAACGGACACGTCCATGGGCGCAACGATCACCATGCAGGATTACGCCATACGAACCATCGAAGCCAACCTATTGCGTTCGGCGCTCGCGGACGCGGAGAGGAAGGCCGAAGCGAAACCGGACGCGGACGTGAAGGAACGGAGGTTCACACGCCGTATGCGCCGGAACCTGAACCGATTGGAGCCGACACTTGCGTATCTCAATGGCCGGGCGTATGACGTGCTCAAGCATTCAGACCAGCAGATCAGCGCCGCGTATGGCGTTATGAAGGGCGAGACGGAGCCTAGCGCGTTTCTTGTGGTTTCGGAGCCGTGCCGTACCAGTGATGTCGGGACGATGGGCGAACGGCATTTGCTGGAGACGCACACGCCTAACGACGTGCTCGGCTACTTCGGACTGGAGGCCGCGAAATGACTACCGTTGCCAAGTCGAAGACGAAACAGCGCAGGGCCGGCGCGGACGAACCGCCAAGAATCTTCCATATCTACAATCGGAACACACCGCAGACCGCATTATGCGGTGACGTGTTCAAGAACGGAAAATATCGCCTTGGGGACAGTAAGACATATCTTCCGCGCAGTGGTTACGAGTTCTGCCCGCTTTGCGTTCTAGAGATGCAGCTCTCCCAAGGTTGGAACGACGCACAGATCAGCGACTTCATGGAACGGCTGGAACGCAATGCGCTCGTAAAACGCTATGTGGGGCTGAAGCAATGAACCCGGGAGAACTGGACTATCAGAGGTTGCGCCAACTGGTGAAATCGCTGGAAAAGGACGTGCAGAGAGAACGTGACTTACGGCTGTTGCTTGAGAAAAGATGCAGGATGTACGCCGCGCTGATAAACCGGCTAACGAAACGCCGATAGAGGAAGACGGCCATGGCTACCACGCCAATAGCTTCATGGCCGTCCCGATCACTCAAAAGGACAAGCCGGACGCCCCAGACCTCGAAAACGTTGTGAACGTCCGACAAACCCAATCACCAAGCATACCAAGGAGCACACATGGCACCCGCATACAGCACCCCAGCGCAACCAAAACCGACGAAACCACGAAAACGACGGCATAGGCCAATCAAACCGGAAGCCGATAACGCCAACATGCGAGAACTCGCGGCATTGCGAGAACGATGCGCCCGCCAACGCAAGGAACTCGAAAAGCTCAAGGCCATCGTGACAGTGGCTTCCACCAGCGACGTGGAAAACGTCATCATCGTGAAACAGTCGGAATAAACAAAGAACCCGACCTTCCGGCCGGGTTCTGACATCACCAACAGCAGGATAACACCAGAAAGGAAAACAGGAATGTTCGACGACAACAAAACACTGGTAACACCAATGAAAAACCCCGAGGCGCTCACCAACCAGCGGACGGAACTAGGGCAGGTAAAGCCATTGCTGGACACGCAAGCCCGCATGCGCATGGTGGACGCCCTGGAATCCATCGCCGTGAGCCTCCAGAGGCTCGAAGAGGATTGGAGGGGCTGACCATGACCGACACCACACAGGAACCACAGGCACCGGCCACGAAACAGGCGGACACCACGGAATCAAAGCAGGTGCGCGAACTACGCAAGGAGTCCGCAGGATACCGGACGCGCGCCAAGGACGCGGAAACCAAGCTGGCCGAAGCGGAAAAGAAACTACACGCCTACGAGGAGCGCGACAGGGAACAGGCCAAGGAATCGGCGCGACGGGAACGATTGGACGCACTGGAGACGCAGACCGGAATCACCGGATTGGCCGATCTGCTCGCCGGAGCCGACCCAAACGACGAACAGGCCGTAGAGCAGTTCGTAGAAAAACTGCGAACCGTGTTCGACGCCATGCGCTCGCGGGGTGCCGTGGCCGATCAATCGGCACGCACCGGCCACGCGACACCACAAACGGACCCATTGAAGGCTGCCTTAAGGCTCAGAAGGGACTAACCCGCACCGGTACCCGCCAATGTGCTAGAATCGCGCTCAGGCACGGCTAGAGGCCGTCCCGTGAATGTCTAGACGGCACCACGAACAACACACATGTTCCGTGGTGCCGTCTTTTTTAGCTTCAGGTGCCACGGCAGACACAAGAAAGGCCAACACAATGGCACTCAACACAGACACCAAGAAATCATTGTTCCCCGATGCTGTATACATTCCGGCAACGGACGCGATTAATACCGCTTTGGCGCTCACGCTCGCACAGCAGGGTCCCGCCATCGAAGGTGACGCGCCATCCGTGCGCGTCCCGCTCTGCGCCGACATGGAGGCCGCGCAGGTGGCCGAAGGCGCGACGATCAGCGAAACCGAAGCCGCACTATCAGAAATCGAGATTCACACGCGCAAGCTCGCGTTGCTCACCAAAATGAGCTATGAGGCGTACAGCCATTCCGACGCTACGAACCTGCTAACCGACACCATGCGCCGGAGCATCACCAACGCCGCAGACAAGGCGTTCCTGACCAACGCCAAGGGGTCGGACGGCACACCGGTAGGCATCACCAACACGGACGGGGCAGTAAAGCCGGCGGTGGGGATTACCGATTCACTCGCCCCCCTGCTCGAAGCCATCGGGGAGGTGGGCGAACACGGGGCCGCACCCTCGCACGTCCTCCTCGGCTATGATGCATGGGCGAAACTGATGCAACTCACCGACAAGAACGGAAACATGCTGTTCAACCCGACAGTGAGCGCCGATACCGCATCAAGCGTGTTCGGCCTGCCGTTCGTCCGCTCGAAGTTCATGCCAAAGAACACGCTCATGGTTATCGACTCCACCGACATCGTGGCAAGCGTGAGCGACGTTCGACTGCAGGTAAGCGACATGCCGTACTTCTCTTCGGACTCAATCGGCATACGGGTGATCTACCGGCTCGGCTGGGGCATCGCGCATCCAGACCACCACGCACTACTGACCATCGGCACAGCCAAGTAGCCACACCAAACGAGCGTTTAAGCGTTGCGCCTGGATTCGCGACAACGCTTAAACGCTCGTTGGTTCATTCGACGCCGAAAACATGGGACATAGGTAGGGGCGGGGACCCCGGGTGTGCCCTCTATGGCAACCTCGGGTGCAGGGCCTATATCCCCCTGCGAAAATCAAACGTCGGAAAGCGTTACGCCAAAAACGTCGGAAACGTTGATATTCCAACGGTTCAAAAGAGTAAAAGCGTAACGCATTTTTCCGACGTAACACGTTACGCTGAAGAACGCAGTCAGAGTGTGCCCAGCGCTTTGCGTCGCGCGTATTCCGCCCGAAGCTCGTTAGTCGATACATAGTCACCAGTTGCCCATCGTTTTTTCCCTTCAGTGCTGACCCAACGTTGCTCTTCGGGTGCCATGCTTATATCTCCATATTTGCGGTTGATTTCCGCAAGTACTGCCGGGTCTGTGACTTCTTTGAGATCGCCGGGCATGAATGTGAATCTATCCAGCCTGCTCATGAACGTACAAAATACATCCATAGCCAGACGCGAAAATAATGCATCTGAATTACGTTGATTTGAAGCACTACCGTTTTCGTGGTGCTTTAGGTGCATCCAGAAATGTAGCTACCGTCAAAAATCTGACGAAAATATGACAAATACTAGTGAATCGGTGAGATTCACAACGAATCACAACGACATTGGAACGTTGGAATTTCAACAAAATCGGCTATATGTCCATGTTCCGCCAATGTTTCAACTCCCCCCGCTCGCACCATGATGAAAGGCCGGAGCCGAAAGGTTCCGGCCTTTTCGTTTCCCAAGCGGCAGTAAGGCTCAGCGGCTCCCGACACCTCCAGTGACTGGAAAAATCAGGACTCGTGTTCGTCTCGGTAATGGTTCCCCCCATGTCTTCATCGCCTCGATGATCGGACGTAAGCTTTCACCGACTTCGGTCAGCGAGTATTCGACGTGGTCGTGAACGCGGTCGGCGCTTGGACCGAAGAGGCTCTGCAGGCAATCCCGAACACTGCCAAGCATCTGGCCGACGTGCTCGCCAGCACCGACGTGCGCCTTATCGTGGTCGGACGTGCGCACCATAAGTGTCCGATTCGGGAGAAACGGACAACTGTGGCGCATAGTTTACCCGTTTAGTTGTCCGTTTCTGGTGAATCGGACAGTTTGTGGAGAATGGTTAGCGCACGAGGAAGACCATGATGATGATCATAGCGAAGCCGGTCAGGTCGGTGAAGGTGAACGTTTCGCCAGCCCATGCCACTGCGGTGATGGTGGCCATGACCGGTTCGCTGGTGCCGAGCATGGTGGCACGCACCGCGCCAACGCGCATCACGCCTGCCATGTAGAGCCAGAACGCGAGGAACGTGCCGCATACGATGGTGTAGAGCAGCAGGAGCACGCCTCGCGCGTCCAGTGCGGGAATGTTCGCCCACGGTTGCGCGAACGGGCATAGGATGAGTCCGGACATGAGGAATGTGATGCCGTTGATGGTCATGTTGCCCCATTTGAGCATGAGTACGACTGGCAGGATAGACATGGCCGCGGTGCTCACCGCGTCGATCAGTCCCCATGCGAGCCCCTGCCATGGCAGCGACAGCGAGGCAAAGTTGCCGCCGGTGGCGATGAGGAACGTGCCTGCGAATGCCAGGAGCACGCCGACCAATTCATGCTTGAGAGGCAGTCGTTTGACGCGCAGGCATACCCAGGTGAGCACGAAGACTAGGTTGAGCGTCTGCAATACGGTGGCGGTTCCGGAGTTCGTCCAGTCGATGGTCATCAGGTAGGAGACCTGCACCAGAAGTACGCATATCAGCGTGGTGACCAGATATTTCGGATACGACTTGACGTCTTTGACCGCTCCGGCGAGTTTCTGCGGCGTGGTGATGGCCGATCCGACCAGGAAGATCAGGCTGGCGAATAGCGCGCGCACGCAGGAAAGCCAGACCGGATCCAGCTGGTAGTCGCGCATCAGCAGTTTGGCCACGGTACTGTTCATGCCCCACATGGCACCGCCCAGCAGTGTCATGCCAGTGCCGATGAGCAGACTTTTCGGCGTCTGCTCCAGCACATGTTCCGTTTTTTTCGCGGTTTTTTTCGCGGTTTTTTTCGATTCGGAAGTTTTCTGCGATTGCGACGCCTGTCCCGACGTTTGCTTTGCCACGGCCTATCCTCGCTCTCTCCACGGCTTTCACGGCAAATTCACGGCGATTGTAACGCACACGGTGCGCATACTAAACGTCAGTTATGCAAAACAGATTTATTCCGCCAAACTTGCGTTCGGTGCCGCCAAAAAAACGAGGATTTTGTCAAGATATGATTCGAGTACGGCATTCGGCATGGAGAAAATTTCGTGCAATGACTGGCTGTACCGCACTTTTTCGATGGAACCGCCACCTTCTCGCACACGTTCAACGAAGTCATCTTGCGGTCCGTTGAGCACCCACACGTCGCGGCCGGCTTGGAATAGCAATACCGGGGCTTCGATGGCTCCGCACATGTCAGGTTTGAGTACGGCTCGGGAAAGCGCCATCGCCTGGTTTGCCCAATCGAAAGTGGCAGCATTGGTCTGGCATGACTTGTCTGTCAAACGCTGTTTGTGGAACCAGCGGATGCGTGCTTCGGAGGCTCCCCTGTAATCGTCGAGATTGAGGTTTCCGTCGAAATCGGTATGGCCGAACACGCACGATTTGCCGAAGCCAAGCCCGCAGATCACGCCGACCACAATGCGTGCAATCCACGTTGGCATGCCGACCACCGGCGCGATCATCGGCGTGGACAGTACCGCTTTGTCGAACAACGACGGGTAGCGTTCCAGCACGGCCGCACCGATGCCACCGCCCATGGAATGGCAGTACAAGTACATTGGACCATCTCCAGCCACTTCGCGACCCACGGTCTGCGCGAACGTGGCGAAATCGGCCACATACCGGCGCCAATCGTCGATCCATACTAGGCTCGGGTTGCTCATGTCGTGCGTGGAATGGCCATGTCCGCGATGTTCGAACACGCATACGGAATAGCCGGTCAGTAGGAAGTACCACACCATTTCGCTGTATTTGCGTCCGAATTCGGTGAATCCGTGCGAAATCACCACCGCACCGCGGAATACGCCCGATGCGCCGTTTTCACGCAATGCGTCGAATTTGTGCGCGTCGTAGCAGTAGTAATGCAACCGTCCAGGATGCTCCAGCTTAGGTAGCATATTGTCATCCCAATCAACGACGGCAGGTTCCATCCAGCCTTCCGTCATGCAGTTACGCAGCGCAGGCAGTACCGTTTCGTCCATTTCGGCGTCGTAGCGCGCCTCATCGATGAGCGTGATAGTCATGAATTCCATCTTAGGCGAACAAAGCTAAGACAAAACTAAGCACAAGCATGTGCGCTGTATAACGATGTATCAACAGTGCGTCACGCACTGTATCGCCACCCCGCGCGTCATCCTCGCATACTATGGAAGCATGAAATGTGTTTCACTACTGATGGTGGTGACGTTGTCTCTCACCAGCACACCAGCATATGCGTATGCAACAACTCCCGTTGACGGCAACGACGATATCTCCGCTGCCGCGAATACCAACTGCCCAACATGGCTGCAATGGCTGTGTGGGAAAGGAAAGTGATCGCATAATGACCACGTCGGAAAGGCATCCTAAGATTCATCGCATCGCGCTGGTCGACAATGATCCGCGAGCGCTGGATTCGCTCAGTGCCGTCATTGCCTGCAAAGTGCCGACCGCATATGTGGTGTGGACTGCGACTTCTGGCGATGAGGCGATAGAACGCTGTCAGGACGCGAACAGCAATATCAGTTTGTTGATTCTTGATATGTCGATGGAGGGTTTGCAGGGGCCTGCTACTTGTCGTCGGTTGCGTTTGATGGGCAAGCATATGCCGATTCTTGGTGCGACGAGTTTTTCCATCAAGAGTTATCGGGACAAGCTGGTAGAGGCTGGTGCGCAGGGTTTGGTTGGTAAGGAGAATGCCGACCAGTTGGCGCAGATTATTATGCGTATGTGCAATGGCGAGGTGATGGAGGGGTTTGAGACGCCTGCGTTGGCTAATTTGCGTATTAGTAGGGAGGCTGAGACTGCGCCTTCGCTCACTGTTCGTGAGGAGCAGATTATTTCTTTGTGTGCGGAGGGCATGCTTGATCGAGAGATTGCCGAGCGTTTGGGGATTTCCGAAGCCACCATCCGCAAGCATATGCAAAGTATTTTAAGGAAGCTCAACTGTAAGACTTCGCGTCAGGCAGTGGCATTGTGGGTGAGGTCCAATGCGTTCTAAACCTGCAGCTCAGTACATTACGTGGCGGAATCGTGTGCGCACGTTGCATCCGAATTTGTGGCATCCAATCCGTTTTATCATCATGTTGATCGTGCTCGTATGGACCGTATATGGAGTTTGTTACGAACCGCCTACCGACATATCTGGCGTGGTTTGGATTGCGATGCTGGTTGCAGCGCTCGTGGTATCTCCATTATTCCCAAAAAGCATGTCGGTGGCGATTATTGTGATTGCCTATGCTGGCGATCTGTTTACCTCTTACGCAAGTTCGGGTAATTCTCTTCCCACGCATCTCTACGCTTATGGCATGCTTGCGTACAGTACCAATGTCATTATCGCGGCAGCGCTGTTCACATATTACATTGCTACTATCCTGCTGATTTCGCCTCCTAGCCCAGGCACTAACCCTGTCTCCATGATCAGTATGTATGCCATGGTACTGCTGCTCGGCAGGGCGTTGAGTTGGAGCGAGAAAACGACGCGGAAGCGTTTTGAAGCGGCGCAAAACAAGAATCGGTTGCAGGAGTTGGAAAGCCGCGCACGCATTGCCGACGCTATTCACGATGCGGTGACGGGCGATTTGTCGGCGGCGGCGTTTGTGGCACAACGGCATGTTGACGGCGTTTCAGGCAGCCCTAGTGTCGCTGCCGGAGGCCCTGTCAGCGCAGCC
>OBWY01001706.1_pt1 | contig 12160 bp, 8 predicted proteins | sample 1538081 | NCBI WGS metagenome assembly OBWY01 (sample SAMEA2580089, study PRJEB22360) | human gut metagenome | biome: human gut; feature: human-associated habitat; material: faeces | place: Denmark | collected 2008/2010
CCAGCCGTTATCGTTATGGATCCCAATACGGCGGAGATTCTTGCGATGGATACGAACATCCGCTATGATTTAAATGATCCTTATAATATGGACCGATATTATACCCAGGAAGAACAGGCTGCCATGGATGAAAAGACAAAGGCCGACGCCTGGTATAAAATGTGGCGTAATTTCTGCGTCAGTGATACCTTTGAGCCGGGATCCCCGCAGAAGGCATTTACCGTGGCCGGTGCGATAGAAGAAGGAGCCATCACGGGATATGAGACCTTTGAATGCGGCGGCAGGCAGAAAATGGACGACAGATGGACGATCCGCTGTGTGGCCAGAAGCGGTCACGGGCCTCTTACCGTCACGCAGGGGCTTATGAAATCATGCAATATCGTTATGATGAATATTGTGCGTCTGGAAGGAAAAGAGAAGTTTACAAAATACCAGAGCATTTTTGGCTTCGGTTCCAAGACAGGCATTGACCTTCCGGGTGAAGCTGATACATCCGGCCTCGTATACAGGGCGGATAATATGGGACCGGTCGATTTGGCAACGAATGCCTTCGGACAGAATTATAACTGTACAATGATACAGATGGCGGCCGGCTATTGTTCCCTGATCAACGGAGGCTCTTACTATGAGCCGCATGTTGTGAGAAGAATCTTAAATGACCAGGGCGCCGTCGTCAAGAAGAATGAGCCGAAACTGGTAAGAGAGACGGTTTCGGAAAATACATCGAACTATATTAACAATGCGCTCTATCAGACTGTTTCCGGCGACGGAGGTACGGCAGGGGCCGCGGCCGTGGCAGGATATCAGGTGGCAGGAAAGACGGGAACGGCTCAGAAGCAGCCGAGAGAAGCCAAAAATTATCTGGTATCGTTTATCGGCTATGCGCCGGCTTACGATCCGCAGGTTCTCGTTTACGTGGTTTTGGACACACCGAACCTTCCGGGTGAGGAACAGGCCCATTCCAGATTTGCCAGTGAGATTTCGGCTAAAATCATGGCGGAAATCCTTCCGTATATGAATGTATTCCCGGATACGGAAACAGGTCTGCAGGAAGACGAAGATCTGGCGGGAAGAGAAGAGGGCATCACATCCGGCGAACCTTCAGAGAGTCAGGAAGGACAGGAGGGCGCGGGAGAAGGCGGAGAATCAGAGGCCCCGACGGAGACTTGGGCGTCATTTGATGATGAGTTTATTGATTCGGGGGAAGAAGATTACAATTATCCCGACAGCATGCCGGGAGGTTTAACCGCACCGCAGGAGAGCCCGGGAATGCCTGAAAGCACCAATGCGGCTGAAAGCACCGGGGGAGGTATGACCGAGTCTTCAGAAGGCAGCCGGGAATAATGTTCAACAAATATTAGCAAGGATTTTCCCATCCTCTAAGGTGGTGAGATGAATTGCCCAAACAAATTTAACGGCAGCGGTGGGCGGAGATAAGCCGGTATCCCCCACTGCCATGAGGTCAACCACGTGTCCGCATAGGATGCAGCCGCACTTCGATAATAAACCGAGCGTGGGTTGTAACAAGAATAAAATTCTGATTTTTTAATATACTGTACCAACGAAAGCATAAAGGTACCGCATGAACAGAAATCAGACACATCACAGAGGAAGAATAGCGTTCGTATGTATCATGTTATGCCTGTGCATGGCCGGGCTGACAGGAAGGCTGTTCTTCCTTATGATTTATAAAGCGGACTATTACAGTGAGATGGCTGAGGATCTGCATCAGAGGGAGAGGACGATTAAAGCGGCCAGAGGACGGATTCTGGATCGGAACGGTGTGGTGATTGCCGACAACCGGACAGTCTGTACCATATCGGTGGTCCATAACCAGATTGAGGATCCGGAAAGCGTCATCCGGATACTTTCCGGGGAACTGGGAGTGCCGGAGGATACGGTCAGAAAAAAGGTGGAAAAATATTCTGCGCGTGAGATTATAAAGACAAATGTGGACAAGAAAGAAGGAGACAAGATTCGTGCACAGGGACTTGCCGGCGTTAAGGTCGATGAGGACTATAAGCGGTACTATCCTTATGACAGTCTTGCGTCCAGAGTGCTTGGTTTCACCGGAGGAGACAACCAGGGTATCATCGGGCTGGAGGTTCAGTATGAGAAATATCTGAAAGGCCAGGACGGAAAAATACTGACGCTTTCGAATGCGGCCGGGGTAGAGATAGAGAATGCGGCCGAGGACCGGATTGAGCCGGTGGCGGGCAATGACCTGGTCGTCACCCTGGACGTCAATATCCAGAAATATGCGGAGCAGGCCGCTTACCAGGTAATGGAGAAAAAACAGGCCAACAGCGTATCGGTCGTTGTCATGAATCCGAAAAACGGCGAAATACTCGCGATGGTAAATGTGCCGGAATTCAATTTAAATGAACCGTTTACACTGATACCCGGCATTGCGGCGGACGGAGACGGCAAGACTTCCCAGGATCTTTTAAACCAGATGTGGAGAAATAAATGCATTAATGACACGTATGAGCCGGGCTCCACGTTTAAAATCGTGACGGCTGCGGCCGGTCTGGAGGCCGGGGTAGTAAAGCTGACCGATAATTTTTCCTGTCCCGGCTTCCGGGTTGTGGAAGACAGAAAAATACGTTGCCATAAAGTGGGAGGGCACGGAGGTGAAACATTCCTTCAGGGAATGATGAATTCCTGCAATCCGGTGCTGATCGATGTAGGGCAGAGGCTGGGAGTAGATAATTACTATAAATACTTTGCCCAGTTCGGCCTGCTCGGAAAGACGGGAATCGATCTGCCGGGCGAGGCAGCCACCATTATGCATAAAAAGGAAAATATGGGGCTGGTGGAGCTGGCAACCGTATCATTCGGCCAGTCTTTCCAGATTACACCGCTGCAGCTCATTACCACGGCATCCTCCGTTATCAATGGGGGAAACAGGGTGACTCCGCACCTGGCTGTGAAGTCGGTGAGTCCGCAGACAGGTTCTGTCCACAAGTTTGAATTTCCTTTAGGAGACAGAATCCTGTCGGAGGAGACCAGCAGCACGATGCGTTATATACTGGAGCAGGTAGTTTCCGAGGGAAGCGGAAAGAATGCGAAAATAGAGGGGTACAGAATCGGCGGAAAAACGGCTACATCGGAAAAGCTTCCCAGAAGCCTGAAGAAATACATTTCATCATTTGTGGGCTTTGCCCCGGCCGACGATCCCCAGGTAATAGCGCTCATCACGATCGACGAACCGGAAGGAATTTACTACGGCGGCACGATAGCGGCTCCTGTCGTGGGGAGCATATTTGAAAATATATTGCCTTATCTTGGGATACCTAAAACAGAGGCGGAGGATAATTAAGCAGGTGAGGACGCCGGTGCTTAGCGAGGTTCCTTACGAGCTTAGCACTGATGCGCACTCCGAAGAGTGCAAACGGTCCCCCCCAGCAATTCATTCCGGCCGGATTCCCCCTCCACGACCAACCTCCCGAGGGGACGGAAGACTCAGCCAGCCCCCTCACCATACCGGACATGGTCCGTTCCGGACGCGTCCTCCGGGCCTTGGCTAAATCTCCATTATGCCTTAGCAGCTGCCTGTCCGAACTGTTACGCCAGACTTCACGGCAGAACAAAAAAGGTTGATTATTCTACTAAAAAGACGTATACTATCTTCGTATGTAGTAAAATTAGAATGATAGAAAATAATAAGGCAGAGACTACATAAGAATTAGAGGTGTGACATGGTAAATGAGACAATACTGGCGGTAATTATCGCATTTGTAATCAGCGCGATTCTGTGTCCGATAGTGATACCGTTTCTTCACAAACTGAAATTTGGACAGCAGGTCAGGGACGACGGCCCCCAGGCCCATCTGAAAAAGCAGGGAACTCCTACGATGGGAGGACTGGTAATTCTTTCAAGCATTATTATTACATCGCTCTTATACCTGAAAGATTATCCGAAGATTATCCCCGTCCTGTTCGTTACCGCAGGATTCGGCGTCATCGGTTTCCTGGACGACTATATAAAGATTGTCATGAAGCGTTCGGAGGGACTTAATCCCGGACAGAAACTCGCCGGGCAAATCATTATTACGGGAATCTTTGCGTATTATATTATTACGTCTGATGAGATCGGAACGCAGATGCTTATTCCGTTCACGGGGCAATACCTGGTTATGCCGGTCTGGCTTTTTGTTCCGGCACTTTTCTTTATCGTTCTGGGAACAGACAACGGTGTGAATTTTACCGACGGCCTTGACGGCCTTTGTACCAGTGTCACCATTTTGGTAGCTACCTTCTTTACAATTGTGGCTATCGGTGAGAACAGCGGCATCAGCCCGATTACAGGAGCCGTTGTGGGCAGTCTCCTGGGCTTTCTGCTGTTTAACGTATATCCTGCCAGGGTGTTTATGGGAGACACGGGTTCACTGGCTCTGGGAGGCTTTGTGGCATCCAGCGCGTTTATGATGCAGATGCCCCTTTTCATAGCCGTAGTGGGACTGATCTATCTGGTGGAAGTTCTGTCGGTCATCATACAGGTGACATATTTTAAGAAAACGGGCGGCAAGCGTATTTTCAAAATGGCTCCGATTCACCATCATTTTGAGCTTTGCGGATGGTCTGAGACAAGAGTCGTGGCCGTATTTTCGATTATAACGGCAATCCTTTGCCTTGTAGCTTACTTAGGATTATAGGAGGAATGGACGATGAGTCAAAAAGTATTAGTAGCAGGTTCCGGAATCAGCGGTATTGCAGCCGCAAAACTTCTTCTTGCCAAGGGCGGGGAAGTGGTGCTTTATGACGGAAATGATAAGCTGGATGCAGAGAAGATCAAGAAGAACTTTGATGAAGATGCAAAGGTATCTGTCGTTCTGGGGGAACTTAAGAGGACGGATCTGTTAGGTGTTGAGCTTTCAGTGATAAGTCCCGGTATTCCTCTGGACGCTCCTTTTGTAACCGTTTTGGACGAGGCAGGAGTACCTATCTGGAGCGAGATTCAGCTTGCATACCACTGTGCCAAAGGAAAGCTGGCAGCAATTACGGGAACTAACGGAAAGACGACGACAACGGCGCTGACCGGCGAGATTATGAGATCGTTTTATGACAGTGTTTTCGTAGTGGGAAATATCGGGGAGCCATATACGGCGCATGCTCTGGAGACGGAGGAGTCTTCCGTTACCGTGGCCGAGGTTTCCAGTTTCCAGCTTGAGACGATTATGGATTTCCGTCCCAATGTCAGCGCGATATTAAATATCACGCCGGATCACCTGGACCGCCACAAGACAATGGAATGCTATACGCAGGTAAAAGAGAGCATTACAAAGAACCAGAAGGACGGCGATACCTGTGTCCTCAATTATGACGATACCGTACTCCGGGAATTCGGTGAAACGCTCAAGATTAATGTGGTCTATTTCTCCAGCCGCGAGAAACTGAAAAAGGGCTACTATCTGGAAGACGGAAAGATTGTTTACAATGACGGCAGCAAGGTGACGGAGATTGTGGATATAAGTGAGCTGAAGCTGCTGGGGCGCCATAACCATGAGAACGTAATGGCGGCAGTCGCCATCAGCATGAATATGGATGTTCCGCTTGAAAAAATTCAGGAAGTGATCCGGAAGTTTGAGGCGGTGGAGCACAGAATTGAATTTGTTACCGAGCGCTTTGGCGTAAAATACTATAATGATTCCAAGGGTACAAATCCGGATGCGGCAATGCAGGCAATTAAGGCAATGCCCGGGCCGACGATTTTGATCGCAGGGGGCTATGACAAGCATTCCGAATTTGATGAGTGGATTGAAAGTTTTGATGGAAAGGTACGGTACCTCGTACTGATCGGACAGACCAGAGATAAAATTGCAGAATGTGCCAAACGCCATGGATTTACGGATATCATGTATGCGGAAGATCTGCTGGAAGCAGTCCAGGTATGTGCATCCTATGCAAATCCGGGCGATAATGTACTCCTTTCTCCTGCCTGCGCAAGCTGGGGACAGTTTAAAAACTTTGAGGAGCGGGGAACGAAATTTAAAGAATATGTAAGGGGCCTGTAACCATTTATCTCTTATTTTATAGTTGCTTTGTGGGCGGTGAAAAGGACGTTTATACGACTTTTCACCGTTTGGGCTTACCTTAGGGATGAGGAGTAGGAATTAATGCCTGATACGGGGAAAAAGAAGAAAAAGAAACCGCATCGATTTTATGATTACAGCCTGTTGTTCACAATCATTTTCCTGACTGTGTTCGGACTTGTAATGATCTACAGTGCCAGCTCCTATAAGGCGCAGCTCGATTATGATAATCCTGCGTATTTTGCAATCAGGCAGGCGGCGATTGCGGGCGGCAGTTTTGTTGTCATGTACATAGTCTCAAAGATTGATTATCACTGGTTTGCCAGGTTTGCCGTGCTGGGATATGCTCTTTCCTGGATTACCATGCTGCTCACCATGTTCAGCCCTCTGGGCGTAGCGTCCCACGGTAAAAAGAGATGGCTGAAGGTCGGGCCGGGCATGCTTCAGTTCCAGCCCACGGAGCTTGTAAAGATATCTCTGATTCTCTTTGTGGCGGTTTTCATAGCCGAGCTGGGAACGAGAATCAACAAACTCAGGCCGACGCTTGTTATCATTGGATTTTCTCTTCCTCTGGCTCTCCTGGTTACGGCGAATAACTTAAGCTCGGGTATTATTATCTGCGGTATCGTGTTTGTCATGCTTTTTGTGGCATGTAAAATCAAGTGGCCCTTTTTCGCCTGTGCCGGGGCCGGAGTGGGGCTGCTGGCCGCAGCTCCTTATATCGGCCATATACTGGTGAATATGCATATATTGAAGGATTACCAGCTGGGACGTATCAATGTGTGGAAGAATCCAATTATGTATTCACGTTCCGGCGGCTACCAGGTGCTTCAGGGTCTGTATGCCATCGGTTCCGGCGGATTATTCGGCAAAGGGCTGGGCGAGAGCCTCCAGAAGCTGGGATTTGTACCCGAGGCGCAGAATGATATGATTTTTTCTATTATCTGTGAGGAACTTGGTTTATTCGGGGCAATCTCCCTGATCCTGATCTTTATGTTTATGATTTACCGGTTCATGGTGATTGCGGGCAATGCCCCCGATCTTCTCGGCGCCATGATTGTAACGGGAGTAATGGCGCATATCGCCATTCAGGTTATTTTGAATATTGCCGTAGTTACCAACTCGATCCCCAACACGGGCGTTACACTGCCGTTTATCAGTTATGGAGGCACATCGGTACTGTTTCTGATGCTGGAGATGGGGCTGGTGCTTAGCGTATCGAACCAGATTAAGCTGGAGCAGTAGGGGACGGCGGTAAAACCGCTGTTTCACACCGAACCGTACACGGAATCAGATAAAAAGCTGCACAAAAGTTCATATTTCACATAGGATAGTATATAGAAGACAAATGGGAGGGGTTTTTCTTGTCTGCGATAGAGGTCCGGGGGCTGTGCCCGATAAAAGGTGAAATTACAGTGCAGGGTTCAAAAAATGCGGTTCTTCCGATGATGGCGGGAGCGGTTCTGAACAATGGCATAACGGTCATTAATAATGTCCCCAGAATACAGGATGTGTTCTGTATGATGGGGATACTTGATTCTCTGGGATGCAGCTGCGTCCTGGATGGGCACAGCCTGACGATTGACGCGGCAGGGCTGTCCCGTTTTTCCATTCCCAAGGCGGAGATGGAGAAGATGCGCTCCTCCATTATGCTGCTGGGAGCGCTTTTAGGCAGATGCAAAGAAGCCGAGGTTTATTATCCCGGCGGCTGCATGATAGGAAAACGTCCCATAGACCTTCATCTGATGGCCCTCGAAAAGATGGGAGCCAGAATCAGGGAAGGGCAGGGAGATGAGCCGCTCAGAGCCAGTGTGCCGCGGCTGCGCGGAACGGTTGTGGATTTTCCGTTTCCCAGCGTCGGGGCGACTGAAAATGCGATTTTTGCCGCAGTGGCTGCTTCGGGTAAAACGGTTCTGAACGGATGCGCAAAAGAGCCGGAGATAGTGGAATTGTGCCGCTTTATGAATAACATGGGGGCTTCCGTCAGAGGAGTGGGCGGTGACGTGCTTGTGATCGAAGGCGGACTTCCCCTTCACGATTCCGAATTTACCGTAGGCGGTGACAGGATAGCCGGAGGAACATATCTTCTGGCTGCGGCAGGGGCCGGAGGGGAGATTCTCCTGACAGGCATAGGCAGCCAGGGATTAAAGACGGTCACATCGGTATTAAAGCAGATGGGGGCTGCCGTCTTCGAAGAGGAGGAGCTTATTTATCTCAAAGCTGCCGGCCGGCTGAGAGCGGCGTCTATCAAAACAGGGCCGTATCCGGGATTCCCTACGGATTTACAGTCGGTTATGATGGCTGTGATGAGCCGTGCGCGCGGAATCAGCACTATCGAAGAAAAGATTTTTGAAAGCCGCTTCAAAACGGCAAATGAGCTTCAGAAGCTGGGCGCCGAAATTGTCATCGAGGAAGATATCGCAAAAATCCAGGGCCGTCCTCTGCTGAAAGGGTGCGAGGTGAATGCCTGGGATCTGCGCGGAGGCGCCGCGCTGGTGGCGGCCGGCCTGATGGCCGAGGGAACTACGATCATCCAAAGCTGTGAATACATTATGCGGGGATATGAAGACATCTGCCGTGATTTATCCGGGATGGGGGCCTGCATCCGCTATATGGAGTGAGATAAAATTGCAGCGGCAGAACCGCCGGGCGGGAAGTAAACAGGAGGTGCACAGTTGAGAAGAGTGAATAAAAACAGAAAAAAACTGGTAACTGCAGGAATTTTTCTGACTGTGCTGCTGTTACTTGCCGTCCTTTTTTCTGTCAGGATTAAAAGCGTTACGGTGAGCGGTAACGAGAGATATACGGATGAGCAGATAGAAAGCATGATTTTTGATACAAAATTAAGCAAAAATCCCGTTTACTGCTATTATCAGTATCGTTTCCGTCCACATAAGACGATTCCTTTTGTGGAAGACTATAAAATAGTATTCAGAAGTCCTGTCAATGTGGAGATTATCACATATGAAAAAAGTGTGGTTGGATATGTTTCTTATATGAACAGCCTGATGTATTTCGATAAGGACGGTATCATTGTTGAGAGTACCAATGATAAGCTGCCGGGAATTCCGATGATCAGCGGGCTGCGCTTCGGCCAGATTGTTCTGCACAAACCGCTGCCTGTGGAGGATGCCAGAATTTTTGACGAGATTCTGAATCTGACCCAGGTTCTTGAGATGTATGATATAAAGGCGGAGCGGATTCATTTTAACAGCCAGCGGGAAGCAACACTTACCGTTGGAGAGCTGCAGGTGGAGCTGGGAAGCAATGTCCAGATGAACGGAAAGATATCGGAACTGAGGGATATTCTCAATACGTATTCAGCGCTTGACGGAACATTATACCTCGATACGTATGATGAAACCAATTCAAACCCATCATACCGTTTTGAACAGGATGATTAAAAGACGGGCCGCTAAAAACATACAGGATAAACGATTAAAAGGATCCGACAAAAACAAAATAAGTAATATTTTATGAAATTCACAGTTGATTTTTTACGGAAAATCAAATATAGTATTAGATAGACTAGATTTTGATAACCCAGAACAGAGATGGATTATTGTAGCTGTTCAGACAGGTCAGCGCATTTGCTGTGCTGACCGTGCAAAAGGTAGTGGCAGCGAGCATCCGGCTCATCGCGCAGCGATTTAATTAGCGGATGCCGTAACAGTTCATGCCTGTCTGAACTGTTACGGATTATTGTAGCTGTTCGGCAGCAGTAATAAAGGTAATGTATACAGGCGCCGTCGGCTGCGGATTATAAAGATAAACAAGATCAGATGGATAAGTGAAGGAGGAACTATCTTGTTAGAGATTAAAATAAATGAATCAGAGAATTCTGCCAGAATCATAGTAATCGGTGTTGGCGGAGCGGGAAATAATGCAGTAAACCGCATGATTGAAGAAAATATTGCAGGTGTTGAATTTATAGGAATCAATACGGACAAGCAGGCGCTGCAGTTTTGTAAGGCTTCTACAGCGATGCAGATCGGTGAAAAGCTGACCAAAGGACTGGGAGCAGGCGCTAAGCCGGAGATTGGCGAGAAAGCAGCGGAAGAGAGCCAGGAAGAGCTGGCACAGGCACTGAAAGGTGCAGATATGGTATTCGTAACCTGCGGTATGGGCGGCGGCACAGGAACAGGTGCGGCTCCGGTTATTGCCAGAATTGCAAAGGATATGGGAATCCTGACGGTAGGCGTTGTGACCAAGCCGTTCCGCTTTGAAGCCAAGACACGTATGGGCAATGCCCTTTCAGGAATTGAAAAGTTAAAAGCCAATGTAGATACTCTGATTGTAATACCTAACGATAAACTCCTTGAGATTGTAGACCGCCGTACCACGATGCCAGACGCCCTTAAGAAGGCGGATGAGGTGCTTCAGCAGGCCGTTCAGGGTATAACCGATCTGATCAATGTTCCGGGCCTTATCAACCTGGACTTCGCCGATGTGCAGACTGTTATGATTGACAAGGGTATCGCACATATCGGTATTGGACATGCCAAGGGTGACGACAAAGCGATCGAAGCCGTTAAACAGGCTGTGGCAAGTCCTCTGTTAGAGACAACCATCGAAGGCGCAAGCCACGTTATTATCAATATTTCCGGTGACATCAGCCTGATCGAGGCTAACGACGCTGCAACTTATGTGCAGGAGCTGGCAGGAGATGATGCCAATATTATCTTTGGCGCCATGTTTGATGAGAATGCACAGGATGAAGCAACCATCACAGTCATTGCAACCGGTCTGGATGCCCATGGGGTTAACACGCCTGTATCAAAAGCCATGACTGAGTTTACAACGCCTTTCAAGGCAAAACCGGCAGCCTCCTTTGCTCCTCAGGGAGCGGGCAGGGAAACGGCCGCAACATCCACACCAACCTATAAGGCGCCTACTTACAGGGCACCTTCCGCAGCCGTACCGCAGCAGCCCAAGGCTCCTGCTCAGCCGTCCACGCCGGTACAGCCATACCGTCCGATGCAGAGAGAAACCCAGATTAACATTCCGGATTTCCTGAAAAATAAGAAATAATTATCGGTCCGTATAAAATAAACAGCAGAATTTAGAGCATCCTGGCCGCAGTGCATGAGCGCTGCGGCTCTTTTGGTGTAATAACAGATTTCCCTCTCCTATTCGACATTTTCTAATGAAATCCAACAATATACTGAAGACAAAAAAAGAGGCAAAAACCCGCAGAGCAGGTTTCTGTCTCTTTTTTTACGTTTTTCAGCAGTGCAAGGCGCTGCGTCATTTATTAAGAGAGCCTGTAACCAAAAGGAGAACGGCAAAAATCAGGAACGATTCCTTGCTGGAAAGGCCGGGAACCTCCATACGCAGTTCATTTCGAAATATGACGATCAAAAACAGGAATTAACTTTCCGGATTTGACAAAAAACACAAGCCCGGGAATTTATAATGACTACTGTCAGGTCAGAGTCCGGCTTGAATGCGCTCCTGAAAATGGTTTCGGGGGAAATTTGCAGACCGGATCACAGTACCGTCAGACAGAGGGGTGAGATACTTTACGGTGACATACAACGTTTATGCGGATGTGGTGTTGGCCAACAATTTTACAATAGATTTTTTGCTTCTCACGGTTGTAAAAAAAGTGATGAAGCTGGAGACACGAAAGGGAGGAATATTTCTGGCCAGCATGGCGGGAGCTTTTTACGCGCTGGCTGTGACCATTTTTCCCTTTCCTGTTTTTTTTCTCCAGTCAATTGTTACATATTGCGCGGCCAGCGCACTGATGACGGCTCTGGCATTTAAGTTTAAGGATCTGAGAGCGCTTCTCAGAATTGTGGCAGGCCTGTATCTGTCCGCAGTGATACTGGCAGGTTTGATGGAACTGTTCCGGGCCGGCGGCTTCTATACCTCTATCTATCTTTATGCGGCGGCAGTGGGATTCAGTATCATTTTAACATTGTATCTGTGGAGGATGGTATCGGAGAGCGCGGCGGGCAACGGTCATTTATACAAAGTCCTGATAGAGTATCAGGGCAGAGAGGCCAGCTTTACTGGGTTTCTCGATACGGGCAACCGGCTGACAGAGCCTTATACGGGGAATCCGGTCAGCGTCATATCGGCTGCCCGCTGTTCGGGGCCGGTCGGGGGCGCAAGCTTGC
>OBWY01001715.1_pt1 | contig 12087 bp, 6 predicted proteins | sample 1538081 | NCBI WGS metagenome assembly OBWY01 (sample SAMEA2580089, study PRJEB22360) | human gut metagenome | biome: human gut; feature: human-associated habitat; material: faeces | place: Denmark | collected 2008/2010
TAGCCCAAATCCTCAGCCTCGCCGCTCTCGCCGCCGCCGTCAACCCAGCTGCCGATGGTGCAACCCTCTAACGTCAAGCCGGTGGCGTTCACCTTAACGGTATATTTATAGCGGCTGCCCGCTTCTAATACGACGTTGTTCTGCGGACGGAAGTAGAAGGTGCCGTCGCCGAGTTCCACCTTGACGAACGGTTTGCCTGCCGCAACGGTCTGCGGGGCGGTCAGTGCCTCGTAGGTGTTGCCGCTTGCGTTGTAGGTCTTGATGGCAGTCGGGTTGCCGTTATCGGCGGACAGGCTCACGAGGCTCACCGTGGCATCGGCGACGCTCGTGAATCCCGTGCCGGGCTTCAGTTCGATAGTCACGCGTGCCGTGCGGTGGGTAAATTCAAGAGTCGGGTTGTTAAATTCCACCTTCCGGTTCTCAGCAGAGATGAAGTCGCTGTTCTGGAAGTCAGCCAATTTGCTTTGGTCTTCGGCCACCTTCACGGCAGGCATCTGTGTGATGTCGGCATTGTCGAAGGGCCACCATGCCGATACGGTAATCGGGTCGCGGCCGGTCCAGTAGTACGGGGCGTTCTCGCGTGAAAGCGTGGCACTCTTGAAATCGGTAGAAGCCGTAACGGTGTATTCCTTTACCGCATCGCCCATCTTGAGTGCCACGGAAGTGACGCCCTGCCAGTCGCCGTCCACAGCGGCACGGGTGGAATGGGCTGCCAGCGGCGTTGCTTCTACGGACAGTCCGGTGGCACGGATGACGACGGGGTATTCACCTTCGGGCAGACGGTTATCGTCAGCAAGTTCGTCCTGCGTGCAGGCGGCGAGGGCGAACAGCAGTGCGGTGGCTGCGGGGATAAATAATCTATGTCTCATAATTCTTTATTCTAATCGATTAATTATTAAAATCCTACAGGTCAGCACCCACATCTCCACCGTCTATATCGTTCCACTTTGCAATGGTGGCTTCGCTGACTTCAAGGACTTTGTTGCGTACCTTGACGGTATAGGTATAGTTGTTGCCCGCCAGCAGTGCGCCTTCGGGCATGGTGAGTGTGGCATGATATTCCTGACCTTTGTAATTCACAACCAACGGCAGGGATGCAACTGTCTGCGGGAAGAGGATGATCGATGACGTGAGAACGCCGTCTGCCAAATTCATGGCCAGTTCTCCGGTCTGTGCCCCGTTGTCTGCGGTGGCAATACCGTCGGCCGTGTTGAACGTACCGGTGAGTAACAATCCGTCCAGCGTGTAACGTTCAGGCTTGACCACGCTGAAATTCACGCCGTCGCCCGCCTCGAAGGTAAGGGTTATCTGGCTCATGCGGTGGTGGAAGGAGTTGTCTTCACCGCCTTTGGCGGTTTTGTCGGTGAAGCTTACTACTGGGTTGTTTTTGTCTCCCGTGGCTCCTGAAGCAAAGAGGAAGTCGATGGCAGGCTGGTTCTGCTGCGCCGTGACATCGGTCGTGGCTGCGAGGATGCCTCCCGCTGCGTTGTACGGATAGTAGGCGCGGAAAGTATGGGTCTTTGTATCTTCGATATAGATGACCTTTCCTTCTGCCTCAAATTTCCCGTTTTTCAGGATGAAAGGCACGTTGCCGTACTGGGAATCGTTGCCGATGTCGGTGATGCCGATACGGTCGCCGTTGTCCCAGGTGGTTCCGCTGGCGCGGGTGGCGGGGGCGATGTTGGCGGTAAACTGGGCGGCCACGGGGTCACCGTTCAGGTTCTCGTTGTCGTTGTTGCAGGCTGCCAGTGCGAGGGCGAGCATCGCAAGTGCAAAAAATCTTGTCTTCATTATATCTGTAATTTTATTATTTAAATTCCATTTCAATAATTGCTGCACCTCAGCAAAATCAAAGCAAGCTTTGCTTCTGCGTTCGGTCTGCTAATTATTTACAAATCGGCATTTACATCATCACCTTTCACTTCTTCCCAGCCGTTGATTTCGGCTCCGTCCACTTCCATGCCTTCGGGAGTCTCAACCAGCGTTCCGCCGAGGGTCAGCGATTTGCCCTTTCCGGTGTTGAACTCCTTGAGAGCTTCTGTGAGGTCGCTTTTCAGCGTGGTGGGGCTCGGGTTGCCGTCCGCATAGCGGATTTCAGCCGTCAGCAGTTGTTCCGTACCGGTCACACCCAGCAGCCGCACCGTGGCTTTCCACTTGCCGGCATCGTCACCTTCGGTTATCTTGGTGAAGGGCAGCACGACGTTCGAAGCGGCTCCGTAGGTATCGGTAGCGAAGTCGAGTGTTCCGGCTGCACCCGTCAGATGGGCAACAATCTCCGTGATGCGTCCGGCGGCATCACCAGTAGGTTCGACGACAAGCGTCAGTTCGCGTACCTGCTGCTTCATTGCGGCAGTCAGCGGATAGTCCTTGTCTTTCTCGATGGTCACCTGTTCCGTATAGGTGAAGAACCATCCCAGGGCATTGTTCACAAAGGCATCCGTGCCTGCCCGGGTTCCCGTGGCTGCGGCAATGGTGGCTGTGGTGCCGTTCACGGTGATTCCTTCAGCCGGGTTCCACACCGCAAATGTGTAGCTGCCCGGAGCAAACAGATGGTCGGGGGTATGGGTGGCGGAAGTCTCCGTACCCGTATAGTCTCCAATGGTGACCGTCCATGTGGCAGGTATGTCGATACCCTCACCGCGGGCCGACCAGTCGGCTGTCACCGCAATCTTCCCGTAGTCGGGATGCGGCGTGTCATAAAGCGTGTCCTTCACGCAGGAAGAGAGCAGCACGGCGGCTGCCATTCCCATCATATTTATATGTCTTGCTTTCATATTCTATTCCTCCGTGTTAGAATAACTTCCATACCAATGTCACACCTGCATTGATGGGGCCCCACCAATCTTTTGTCTCGTTGCCGCGGCGCACGCGCACATCGTCGATGACTTCATATTTTTCGAAATCGGCATTCAGGTAGCCCAACCCGAGGTTGAAATCAAGATCTAATGCCTTGTTCAGCCGCAGATGATATCCGGCGGTGATGCCGCCACCCATCAGGTCGCCCTGCTTGCCTGTTTCGGAAAGCTTGTAGTTGAACTGTCCGGCCTTGAACATCGCGCCCAGATACCAAGCTTTCTTCTCACCCATATAGTAACGCACTTCCGGAGCCACTTCCCAGAGTGCATAGCGGCGGTCTTTGTCGCTCCAGCTCCAAGAAGTCCATGAGCCGTTTACGGCAATGCCCCATGACGGGCAGATGCGCCATTCAAGTCCTAAATCTGGTGTCAGGGTAGTCCAGCGCAGCAGGTTGGCACGCAGGGAAAAATGATAGTCGGTTGGGGTTTTGGTTTCCGACGGCGTGTCGGCAAGTGTATTTTGTTGAGCGGCTTTCTCAGCTTCTGCCTTTTCAGCGGCAAGTCGGGCTTCTTCCGCTTTACGTTGCTCTTCGGCAAGCCGTTCCTGCTCGGCACGCTTCTCGGCTGCCAGTCGTTCGGCTTCCGCCTTGCGTCGTGCTTCCGCGTCCGCATCCGTCACGGCTGTTTCCTTTACCGGTACCGTCAGGCGCACGGTAACAAAGTCACCCTCAGTCGCATGGTTGCGGGTAATGAAATTCTCCTCTTTTATTTCCGCACGGATAATCAGTTCGGATTTCACACGGTTGGCACGGATCTTCGCCGTGGCAAGGTTCTCGGCTTCACTGCCCAGTGAATTACAGTAGCCGTCAACCAATAGCGGCAGCTTGCCGTCAAGAATTGTGGTTTTGTTGTTTTCGATACATTCCAACAGGCGGGCAAGTTCCGTGTCATTGCCATTCCAAGGCACGTAGAACATGTCCTTCTGCGGAACGAACCGGAAGGTGTAGGTCGTGTCTGCTTTCTGCTGCGCAATGACAGGAAAAGTTACCGTCATCAGCCACAGAAACAGGGTAAGAAAAGTGATTTTTCTGCTCATATAAACTTGAATTTATTATCTTTGTCTTCTCCAAAGGTAATAAATGCCATTCAGCGCCCAAAATATTACAAAAACTTTTTCTGTTGAAATACAGCGTTTTATAAAAAATTGTCGTTTGAGCACTTTTCAAATTGTCGTTAGAGCACCTTTTTGTCGAATTAGCACTTTTTTTGTCGTTTGAGCACTTTTTGAAAATGGGTTTCTGAGACCTTTTTCAATGTTTTTTAGTACACAAATTATTCCCGATTTGCTTTTTTCCATTTGGCAGGCGTACATCCTTCCTTCTCGGAAAATAATTTGATAAAGTTACTGCGGGAAAGAAAACCGGAGGACTCAGCCAGCTTCTGTATATTGATTTCCGGATGCTCCTTCAGCATGTTTTTCGCATACTCCAACCGGAGACTGGTTATCCATTCGCGGAATGTCATTTTATACGTAGTCTTGATATAAGCGGAAAGATAGGTACGGTTCGTATGAAGTATTTCGGACAGTTCTTTTATGGTAAGTCCCTGCTGGACATAGCCGTCTGTCTTTATCCAGTTGTCCACCTTCTCTATAAATTCTGTATAGGACACTGGAACTTCCTCATCTGAAACCATTTCGGGTTCAGTTCCCGAATTTGTCAGAAGTTCTTGTTCAGATTGTATATCCTGCTCAAACGCATTTTCCACCTGTTCATAGAACAGCAGGTAGTTCTGATAGCTGTAGAAAAGATAACAGTAGAACGGAATTGACGACAAAATCCAAATAAAAACATATTTGTTAGGCAGGAATGTCAGCAATCCGCATCCGACACCGAAGATAACAGCCCAATAAGTGAATATGGAAAGCCATTCGATATATGCGCCTATATCATCCGCCTGAGTTTCATTGAAAATTCGAATGGCTCTACGATATGCAACTATGACTCTGCGAGCTAAAACGACTCCAAAAACAACTAACCAGACAGCTAAAGCAAATAAAGAGATTTTTTGTATGATTCCGCTTGGCACCAGGAACACCACAACTCCGGAAAGAGTTGAGAATATAATCCATAAAATGATATGTGTCCACACACGCCGTTTGGTAATGTAAAAACGATCAAGCAACATTATCAATGCCGAACTGAACAGAGAATAGCAAAGGAAGTATGTGGACATGTTCATCAATATGGTAGAATCCGCATTTTTGAATCGGACACAAAAGAAGAAATGTACCGAATAGTTTGCCGAAAGCAGCAGCATAGCTATACCCATAATCTGTCGGGAGCGGAGATAATTCTTGAAAATTTTCTTTTCAGGAGTCTTTGCAAACAAAAAATAAAAGCCGAAGAATAACATCAACGGCAGTGCGGCACAAAGTGAAAAACTGTATATAGATGGCTCCATTGTTATGCTTATTTGATTTTGATACAAAGATACGTCTTTTTCTTCACAAATAGACACATAATCTATGATTTAACGTTATAGATTCGGTCATATTAGATTGAAAAATTATTAGAATTAAAGCCAGTGGTGAAAAATTCAACCACTGGCTTTTTCTGTCAAGACTTCGATATTAAAGTTTTACACCTTTGGATTCCGATAAACCGGGTCTCCCTATAATTAAATGACTGCGTACAAAGTCCACGTGCGGGCTTTCCGGCTGTTGTTCCGTCTGTTTTTTCTCGTTGCCTTGCCGGTTCTCTTCCGTGTTTTCCTGAGCCGGAGCCAGCTCAAGCTGTATCTTGCGGTCCAGTGCGGCGAGTTCGGACTTCAGCTGTTTCAGCTCGTCCTCCTTCTTCCACACCTTGCCCGCTATCTCCTGCAACTGCGGAATCTCCTTTTCCAGCACTTCGTTCTTAGACTTGTACTGGTCGATGATGGTCGGAATCCTCTCCAATGCGTTCAGAAAGTTTCGTGCGGCAGCAATCGGGTCTGCCATCGCCAGATGCCCGTTGTTGTAGGTGTACTTGTAGTTACCCTCCACCACGAAGCGGTTGTCAGTGAACTCCAGACCTTCTTTGAGTGTCCTCTCGCTGACCACCTTTATCGGAAAGCCGTAAAGTTCCCCGACAGCCTTGTACAGTCCACCAGTCGTGGCGTTCTTGGCGATTTCCTGCAAACGCTTACCGATGACCTTCTCATCCGTTGAATCCACGCCGTCCACCTTGACAAGATTAAGGCGGCTGCCTTCCTTATCAGTCTGCACAACGGAAAGAAAACGGTTCCAGTCTTCCGTCATGGCTTCGATGAAAGCCGTGTTGTTGCGCAGTTCTCCCGTCTTGGATTCCAGCTTGAACTCCGAATCGCGCTTGCCCTTGCCCCACGACTTGCGTTCCCCTTCGAGCGAGGCGATACGCTTCTCTAATTTCGCCTTATCCAAAAGGTCGGTATTGCCGGAGAGCAACGCCATATACTCCGAGAAGTTCATACCCGATTTTTCGTCCATTGCACCCTCGTCTATGGTACGTGCGCCCATCGCTCCACTTTTGAGCTGCGATATGAACGTCTGCTTGCAGTGCAGCAGATTGAACTTGTAGCTGTCCAGCGACTTTTCCACCGCGTAGATGATGACATCCACGTTGTTCTCGGCAAAATGCTTGGCAATCTCGTTCCCGGCTCTAACACCCCGTCCGTCACGCTGTTGCAGGTCGGACGGTCGCCACGGTGTATCAAGGTGATGGATGGCGACACATCTTTTCTGCGCATTCACGCCCGTTCCGAGCATACTTGTGGAGCCGAACAGCACGCGCACCGTCCCGGCGTTCATGGCATCTATCACCGCCTTACGAGCCTTATCCGTCTTACACTCCTGAATGAAGCGCACCTCACTTGCCGGTATGCCGTAATCCTCCACCAACTTGCGTTTTATCTCGCTGTACACGTTCCATCCTTCCCCCGGCTGGTATGTCCCCAAGTCGGAGAACACGAACTGCGTACCCTTGTGCGCCTCGTACTTGTGGTAATACTCTGCAATCATCTTGGCACAATGGCTTGCCTTGTTGTCGGGATGGTCCTCGTAGTTCGGGTCTATCATGCGCATATCAAGAGCCATCTTTCTCGCGTAGTCGGTGGCGATGAGCATCTTCGCCTTTTCCTCCGTTTCCGACAGGGGTAACCTGCCAAGCAGAGTGGCATCGCCGGTTTTGGCAAACTGCATCAGCTTCTGTATGAAGTCCTCCTGCTCCGGTGTGGGCGGTATGTGGTGCAGTATCTCATTCTTGTTTGGTCTGTCCACACCTACATCCTCCGCCGTGCGGTAGTCGGTAATCTCGTTGTAGAAGGCGGCAAGCTCCGGCACCTTGATGAAATAGCGAAAACGCTCCTTCTGAACGATATTGTTCGTTACGTTGAACTCAAAATCGGTCGTCTTTTTGGCGAAGATGGCAGCCCAAGCATCGAAACAGCGGATGTCCTGCCGTTCCAGTTCGTTGGGGCGCAGGTATTTGAAGAGCAGGTACAGTTCCGTCAGACTGTTGGAAATGGTCGTGCCCGAAAGGAACGTAGCCCCCAAGTCCTTGCCCGTGCGTTCCTGTATGGTACGGATGGCAAAGAGCATATTCAGGGCCTTCTGGCTTCCTTCCGAGTTTCCCAATCCCGCCACACGGTCATGACGGGTGTTGAAAGTCAAGTTCTTGAACTGGTGACTCTCGTCAATGAAGATGTGGTCGATGCCCATCTGCTTGAAGTCCACCACATCATCCGTGCGGGACTTGATGGCGTGTTCCACCTTCTCCAGCTTCGCCACAAGGTTGTGCTTGCGCTTCTCCAGCCCTTTCAGCATCGCCCGCGACACGTTCTTGCCCTGCTGCCGCAAGACTTCGAGATTTTCCTCCACCGTGTCAAGCTCCGCCTGCAGGATGCGCTGCTGCAATTCCGGCGACTGCGGTATCTTCCCGAACTGGTCGTGCGACATGATGACGCAATCATAGTCGTTGTTCTTGATGTTGTTGAAGAAACGCACACGGTTGGCGGTCGAAAAGTCCTTTTCAGAAGCGTAGAGGATGCGGGCGTTAGGATAGGCCGCCTGATAGGTGGCGGCAATCTCCGCCACATTCGCTTTCAGCCCGATAATCATCGGCTTGTGCGCCAAGTTCAGACGCTTCATCTCATGTGCCGCTATGCACATTATCAGCGTCTTGCCGGTTCCCACCTCGTGGTCGCAGATCCCGCCGCCGTTCTGTTTCAGCATCCAGACGCAATCCTTCTGCGACGGGTAAACGCTCTTGATTCCCCGGCTTGCCAGCCCTTTCAGGTTGAGGTCGGGAAAAGTCTGGTGCGAGCCGTCGTACTTCGGGCGCACGAAACAGTTGAACTTGCGGTTATACATCGTCGTGAGCCGTTCCTTGAACTGCGGCGACTGTTCTTCCAACCATTCGGAGAACCCGTTACGGATTTCGTCTATCTTCGCGTTGGCGAGCTGTATGCCCTCGCTGTCGCGTACCTTGATGTCGTTGCCGTTCTCGTCCTTGCCGATACTTTTCATCATGTCGGGGCAGGTGTTGTGCAGGGCGTGCTTCAACAGGTGCATACCGTCATAGTTCCGGTAATAGCCCTTTACTAAAAACTCGTCCGTGATCTTCATGGTACGGTAGCCGCACGCCACGGAAAACTCGTCCATGCTTGCGGAGTAGGCTATTTTCACGTCCGTGTCGAAAAGGTGGCTCATGTAGGCGGCATACACACCCGTGGGAATCCAGCGTTCCCCGAAATTGAAGTCGAGGTCTTCAAAGGCGATGCGCTGCGGTTCGGCCTCCTTCAATGCCTCCCACGCCTGTTTCACCTCCGGCATCCGCTCACTTTCGGGATTGTCCTCCATCCAGCCCTCTATGCGTTCCGCCTTCTCTATCACGTTCCCCGCGATGAAGCGGTCTTTGATTTCGTAACCGGTTACGAGCGGGTTGTAGAAGATGCGCCCCTTGAGGGCACCAAGCAGTTCCTCTTCCGTGGTGTCGGTTATCTCCCGCATATAGCCGAGATTGACCGTGCCGAACTTGTTGAGCGATGCGGACAAGGCTTCTTCGGGAGAGCCTGCATTGACACGGCTCTCCACCGAGAAGGAAACGGGACGGTCGAAGATGTCCGCCTTGACAAACTTGCCGTCCTCCGCACGTTCCAGCGAAAGGATGTCGCGCCCTCCGGCATCCATCATCACCAGTTTCACGTTCTGTCTGGCGTTAAGGTTACCGTAACGCATGACAAACTCATCGTAGTAGGTGTTGAGATACCCGCGCTGCGGTTTGTGTTCCGTATGGTTCTCCGTCTCGTGGCTATACAGACATTCGTAAGCGTCACGGAGCGATATATACAGCATCGCTTTCTCTTTTTGATAGCCACGGAGGTCGAGCGGTTGGAAGGTCGCACCGTAAGGCGTGAGGTCTTTCAGGTAACCGAGATTGCGTGAAGCATCCAGCACCATCGAGCCGTCACGGTGGTGTGGCTCCAGCAGGCCGTTGAACGGACGGGGAGAAAGGTCCATGACTTCCTCCTTCGGCTTTTCCGTTTCAAGTTCCGGGAACAGGGAAGTGGCAACCGTTTCGGAAGTAGGCACAACTTCTGCCAGTGTTTCAGGTTGCTTTATTTCTTCCGTTTGTTCCGGCTTTTTATCCATATTGTCCGAAGAAGGCGCAAAAGCAGGGTTCAACGTGTCTTTGATACCCATCTTTTTCAGTTGTTCCTGCCTGTGCCGTTCTGCCTCAAGCCGTAGGGCCTTGCGCCGTTCCGCTGTCAGGCTCATCATTGTCTCATAGAAGCCGTTGATGGGAGGATTGGTTTCCCAATCCAGAGTGGCGTAAATGTCGTCCGGGTCGTTTGGCTTTTCGGCATTTTCCGGCTTTTCTTCCTTATTACCGTTTACCGGCTTGGCGGCTTCAACGAGTGGAGTAACTTTGACTTGCGGTTTAGGCGTGGACGGCATAGGCTTCGGCTTGCTTTCCTTTTTCGCTGCCTTTTTCTTTTTTACCGGTTCCTCTATGGGCATACCCCAAAGGTCGAGCAGGGTAAGCTGCACGGCTGACGAATGATTGGGTTGGCGCGGCTCAATCTCCGGCTTTTCCTCTATGGGCTGTGCCTGCGGCTTCTCCACTCCCTTGACAGGCTCAATTACAGAAACGGGGGCTATTACAGAAGGTGATACCTTTTCTGTTTTCGGAGCAGGTTGCACTTCCGCAGCCGTGCTTTCCTCCTTTGTCGGATGCAGCCTGTGTCTCTCATACAGTTTCCTGTCAAGTTGTTGCAGTTCTATTTTCAGATGCTCCCGCAAGTCTTCCGCCAGTTGTGCGATGTCCCCACAGTGCAGGAGTTTATAGGCTGGTTTCCCGTACGGGTCGGTACTTCTGATCAAATCCGTGTGTGAAAGCGAGCCGATGCTCCATACATACCCATTTACGGAAGTGCCGATAGGGGTCTGTTCGGTCTGCACGAAGAGTTTTTCGTTGTAATACAGTTCACCGTTCTTTCCGCTGTTCTTTTGCAGGATAATCAGGTCGCTGCCCACCTCCGTTCCCGCGTTATCCGTAAAGAGGTTGTTCGGCAGGCGGGCTACGCCCACCAGATTGGCATGGTTCATCATATACTCGCGTATGGGCGCGTTGGTCGGGGCATCCAGTACCCCCTGCGAGGTGATGAACGCCACGATTCCGCCTTCACGCACCGCGTCAAGGCTTTTCAGGAAAAAGTAATTGTGTATCGTCCGTGCCGCCGAGAGCCTTGCAGGATCCTTGCTGCCCGAAAAATCCGGGTCGAACACCGCCACATCGCCAAACGGTATATTGGAGACAGCCAAATCAAAATGGTTCATGAACGGCTTTTCTATCTTCTCGAAGCCCTGTACCCTTACTTTCTGTCCGGGATGCAGGTGCTTCAGTATCTTGCCCGTCATCAGGTCTTTCTCAAAAGCCATGATGTCCGCGTCCGGTCTGTTCTCCAGCACGGCGTCCACGAATGCACCGACACCTGCCGACGGCTCCAGCACCCGGTCGGGACGGATGCCGTGTTCATGCAGCACGTCCGCGATGGTCCCGGTTATCTCCGGCGGGGTATAGAAGGCGGTCAGCACGGACTGCTTCATGGCATCCATATTCCGTTTGTACTCCGTCTCGTCTTTTGTGTTCTCCCGCAGCAACCTGTGCAGTTCCACGGTAGGGGCAAACAGTTCGAGGTCGGACTTCGCCCAGTGGACGGCATCCGTCAGTTCCCTTGCAGGGTTGAGTATGCACTTCAGTCCCCCGAAACCGCAATAACGTTCTAACAAGAGCCGTTCGCGTGCGGTGGGTGTGCGCTGTTCCCTGTCAAGGAGGAATGCCGTCCGTATCGCCTCGATGTTGTCCCGCAGCCTCTGTTTGCGGTTAAACGCCATACTCTTCGATATAGAGGATGACGGCTCCCGTCAGCTCCGTGTAGAGCAGGTCATATTCGGGCGACAGGGCGAAATTGTCGTCCGAGAGGTCATAGATGGAGAATACGTTTCCGACAAGCGGCAGCAGCTTCTGGGTAAAGGCTTCACATTTTTCTCCCGGTACTTCACCCGCAAATTCGTTCTCCACGACTTCGCGCAGGATGGCGTGCTTGGAGTAGCGAAGGCCCTCCGTCAGCACCTTCATCGCCAGTTCCTGCGCCCCGTCGGCAGGATAGCCTTCGAGCCTTGCCCGTTCATACGCTTCGGCGGCACGGTCGGTTCTTTCTCGGATGAAGGCTTCATCGGCTGCCTGTTCGAACTTGTTCGTGGTGAGGTAGTCCAGCAGGTACAGACCGTAATAGGAAAAGTCGGTCCGACCCTCGTTTTTCTTCTTGTTGTTCATTTCTTTGGAATTTAGTGGATTGATAATGATGATAGGGATAATCGTTGGAAAACGAGAAGAAAAAGGCACCCGGTATCCCTCCGAGTGCCACCACTAAATCCAAAGTATGAGTGTAATCCGGTATCGAAGAACAATTCATTACTCTGAACCAGTGGCAAAGTTAAACATTTATTTTCTTCTTTTCGCAGAGGTCGCTTTACTTTTCCTTTCTGGGAACACGAAAACCGTGTTATAGTCCCCGTCAAAGGCGACTACGGCATCAAAACTCTTGCCCTGCTTGCTCTTGAATCCTTTGAGCAGTTTCGTGTGTCCGTCGGTGAGCAGGTTTTTGATTTCATCATCAGAGAGGGTGCGGTTTGCTTTCAGGCGGAACACGGGCAGACCGCACTCCGCGTTGTCGCAGCGGACGACCTTGCCGTAAAACTGCATCGTCCCCG
>OBWY01001731.1_pt1 | contig 12027 bp, 8 predicted proteins | sample 1538081 | NCBI WGS metagenome assembly OBWY01 (sample SAMEA2580089, study PRJEB22360) | human gut metagenome | biome: human gut; feature: human-associated habitat; material: faeces | place: Denmark | collected 2008/2010
TAGATTATATGAATGTTGAAATTATAGATATAAATTCAAAGGAATTAAAGGTGTAAAGCTGTACATGAAAATGTAGAACTTTATTTCACGAAAATACATTGACATTCATCTATGTATATGCTAATTTTATACATAGATAATTATCAATACGAGGTGAATGAAATGAGATTAGCGGATGTTTCTTTAATATGCAAGGCACTTGGAGATTCAAACAGGCTGGAAATAGTGCAGATGTTGTCAAATGGAGAAAAATGCGGATGCAGGCTTTTGGAAAGATTTAGTATTACTCAGCCTACATTATCTCATCATATGAAAATACTGGTGGAGTGTGGGTTGGTTAATGACCGGAAAGAAGGCAAATGGCACCATTATTCCTTGAATTGTGAAACTTTAATAGAATTCAAAGATTCTATTGGCAGTTTGACGTGTGAGTCATGCTGTGACAAAAAAGATAGCTGTTGTTAGAGGGGGAATCCTGTTAATACTTGTAAAAATTGTAAATAAGACGAAAGGAAGTTTTCTATGACAGTAAGAGAAAAAGCAGAACTGATTGTAAAAGATATAAAGAAAGAACAGGGAACAAATCCGGTTGTTATTTTTAAACAGATAGCAAAGAAGGAATATGTCAGTATTCATGGACCGGAACACCATATATTAGATGGTGCAAGTTTGCTTGTAGCCTACAAAAACGCAGGAGGAGAGATTGACTTAGAACAGGCATTGGACAGGTTGATGGCAGAGGGACTTAGGATGCCGGGGGCAATGTGCGGTTTATGGGGAATATGCGGAGCAATCACATCTATAGGTGCTGCACTTGCAATCATCGACGGAACAGGTCCGCTTTCAACGGATGGAACATGGGGAAATCATATGCAGTTTACCTCGAAAGCAATTGGAGAATTAGGAACCATAAACGGACCAAGATGCTGCAAGAGAGATGCAATGATAGCATTTAAGAATGGTATTGATTATGTGAATGCTCATTATGGAGTAACATTGCAATATGAACAAATGCAATGTGGATTCACAGATTTTAATGAGCAATGTATAAAGGAGAGGTGTCCATTTTATGAGTAATGTAAAAGTAGCTTTTATTTGTGTTCATAATTCATGTAGAAGTCAGATTGCTGAGGCTTTTGGAAGACATCTGGCATCAGATGTGTTTCAAAGTTATTCGGCGGGTACAGAAACAAAACCACAGATTAATCAGGATGCTGTCCGTATTATGAAGGAATTATATAATATAGATATGGAAGCAGAAGGACAGTTCAGTAAGCTGGTTAGTGATATTCCAGATCCGGATATTGCAATATCAATGGGATGTAATGTAGGGTGTCCATTTATAGGCAGACCATTTGATGATAATTGGGGACTTGAAGATCCAACTGGAAAAAGCGATGAGGAATTTAAGATAGTCATTGAACAAATAAAGCATGATATTTTGGAGTTAAAAAGTAGATTGAACCATAATGAGATTAATATAAGTTATTTTAAAAGTATCATAGATCAGGATAGAGCCGCAGTCGTTATATGCAATCTTAATCATGAAATAATATATATGAATCCTGCTGCGGTTGTTAATTATGGAAAGCGTGGCGGAGACAAGCTGATTGGCAGAAGCTTGCTGGAATGTCATAATAAGGAATCACAGGAAAAGATAAGACAGGTGACAGAATGGTTTGCACAGGACGAAAGCCATAATATTGTGTATACATTTCATAATGAGAAGCAGAATAAAGATGTATATATGGTGGCACTTAGAGATAGTGGCAAGCTGATTGGATACTATGAGAAGCATGAATATCGAGATAGAGAAACAATGAAAATGTATGATTTATGGTGAGTTCCACCTAATGAGGAAGTAATAAAAAATATTGTAGACTGCTTTCTGTGCAAAACCAATGTTCATGTCAGATATCAGAGATACCTTGATGACTGCTATTGGCCAGATTCAGGCAGATACGCGCTCTGAATGATCCGGTACTGGCTGGAATCAACATTTTTGCCATGACTGCAAATGCATTTGATGAGGACAGAAAAAAGCACTGGAATGCGGTATGGATGGATTCTTAACCAAACCAATTGTTATTGAGAAATTGATCAGTACATTACAGAAAAAACTGGATTAGTTAAGAAAAAATAAAGTGATGCTAAGAAAACGTACGGTGATAATTGGCAGAATAATGCGGGTGAGGCAGATCATATTGATCCGTTAGCTAATTTTGTTAAATGTCATAAGCGTAATCCATTTATATCAAAAGAAGATTTAAAAGATATAGGAAATAGAGATGATAATATTCAGATATTTTCAATTATATGCGTTATTGTGTTAAAAATATATCGGTCTATATTGCAAAATATACAATAAATTGTACAATACTACTAAAAATATTCGAAATTATTATACAAAAATAGCAATTGTACCCAATAAAATAATGTGATACAATCAAGGAAACTAAAACAGAAAAAATAGTTTCCTTGATTTTTTGTTTTATAAGCGTCACTGATACACAACATTAAAAGGAGCATTATGAATAATAAAGAGAAGATTTTACAGGCAACGATACAGGCATTTAATCAAAAAGGCCTTAAATTTACAATGGACGATATTGCATCTATTCTTGCAATGAGTAAGAAGACAATATATACAATTTTTAAAGATAAGAACACTCTGTTTATGGAGATGGTAGATTATCTGTTTGACACGATTAAAGAGAGCGAATCAGAGATAATTGAAGATAATACATTATCAACAATTGAGAAGATAAGACGTATTCTTGGAGTTATGCCTGAGAGTTATAAAGATATTGATTTAAGACAATTATATATGTTAAAGGACAAATTCCCGGAGATATACAGACACGTTGAAGAACGTCTGGAGAATGGATGGGAGACAACGATTAAGCTTTTGGAACAGGGGATTGAGGAAGAAGTGATAAGACCGGTTAATGTATTGATGTTTAAGATGATGATGGAGGCATCAATAGAACAATTTTTCCAAAGAGACATTCTTATAAGGGCAGGAATGACATATACACAGGGACTTGATGAGATTGTGGGAATATTATTAGATGGCGTGGCAGTTAAGGAAAGTCATTGAAAATAAAAAGGAGGAATATATAATGCAGGACAAATCAAAGGTTATATTTAACAATGAAATTGATAGAAAGGCATATAGAAAAGCTATTAATTCAAAAAAAAAATACACAAGAAAATATGGTGATGACAGCAATGCCGACTATAAGGTGACAATAAAGAAGAACAAATACATAGGTGATATGCTTGGCGTGTATGATGTGAGGGTTGCAGATAAGCCTGCAAGCGTATCTAACGGTAATAAAGAAGAATTTGATACTGATAAAGGTATTATAGTTGGCAATATAAGAATGGGTTTTGGACATTACAGAATATCAATGGCGATTGCTTCAGCAGCTAATGCACTTGGATATGTTCCTTACTGGATGGATCTTAATTCTTACGATAATACAACCTGTACTAAAGTTATAAGGGCACAGAACGACCTGTATTCGCTTGGTTCAAGGTTATCACAAAAGAGCTGGCTGTTTAACAGACTGGTGTGGGAACCAATGAATTACGAGGGTTTCAGGAAGCTTTCCTATAACGCTTCAGACCAGAAGAATGCAGAGCTTATGGCACCTGTATATAAGAATGTTCCTAAGAATATTCCGGTTATTGCAACTCATGTATGGCCGGCACAGGCGGCAGTACACGCAGGTATGAAAAATGTTGTTAATGCAATACCGGATAACTGGCCAATGGCATTGCATTTGTCAGAAGGAAGTATTCATACAGTCCAGACTCATTATGCTTATCAAGGTTACAGGATACTTAATGGAATGGCCGGCAATAAGGTGTTAAATGAAATGCCAGCAGATAGTCTTGTATACACAGGACATTATATCGACCACGAGCTTGTAGCTAATATTGAGGCTGACTGCAATGCAAGAATAGCAAGAAAACAGAACGGAAAGCCTATGAGATTTCTGCTTACAATTGGTGGCGCAGGTGCACAGAAAGAGATATTTGCCCATATAATTAAATACCTTATTCCTTATATTAAGAAGAATAAGGCAGTGTTATATGTTAATGTTGGTGATTATAAAAATGTATGGGACGAACTTATAAGAGATATCCCACAGATGAGAGAACTGGCAACTGAGCATTTTGACAACTGGAAAGACACCAAGGCATTTGCCACGAAGGCATTATCAGCCAGCCAGATAAACAATTCTGATGTAGTAACAGATAACAATAGAGATGATAATTCTAAGAATATTACAGCAGATAATTCAAGTGAAGACACATCTGATAATATAACAGGTATACATGGCTTTTATCACAAGAATATATTCGAGGCAGTGTATTGTACTAACCTTTTGATGAGGAGTGCAGATGTGCTTGTTACAAAGCCAAGTGAATTAGCATTCTATCCAGTGCCAAAGTTATTTATAAAGCGAGTTGGTGGACACGAACAGTGGGGTGCTGTTCATTCAGCAGAGATAGGTGACGGAACACTTGAGTGCAGGGATATACCTCATACTTTACAGATGATAAAGCTGTTTATGGAAGATGATACATACATTATAGATATGTGTAAGAACATAAAGAAGAATAAACAGATGGGTATATATAATGGTGCATATGAGGCTGTCAAATTAGCAGTGAATATGAAGAAATCAGACATTTAATACGGCGTGCAGTAATCAGACACTTAAAAAATATGAAGAAATCAGACATATAGAAAGAAAAGAGGTAGCGTATGGGGCTTAATAAGAAAGAAATGGCATCTTATGGCATAGGTGCAGTTGGCAAAGATATGGTTTATATGTTTTGTGCAAGTTATATTCTGTATTATTATCAGGATATACTTGGGGTTAGTGCGATAGCAATGGGGATTATACTTCTTGCGGCACGAGTATTTGACGCATTTAACGACCCTATAATGGGTGTAGTTGTTGCAAAGACAAGAACCAGATGGGGAAAGTTCAGACCATGGCTGTTTATTGGAACATTGCTTAATGCTGTTGTATTGTTTCTGATGTTTTCTGCACCACCAACACTTGATGGCGGCGGACTTGTTGCTTATGCCGCAGTAACTTACGTTTTGTGGGGCGTTACTTACACAATGATGGATATTCCTTATTGGTCAATGATACCAGCATTTACAGAGGGCGGCAAGGAAAGAGAGAATATGTCAACAATGGCACGTTCCTGTGCAGGTGTAGGTTCAGCACTTGTTACAATTATTACAATGCAGTGTGTATATATGCTTGGAAAGGGCAATGAATATGCAGGTTTTAAATGGTTTGCACTTATAATATCAATACTGTTCTTTGCTGCAATACTTATTACCTGCTTTAATATTAGGGAAAAATCAACAGTTGATGTTGAAACAGTATCAGTAAAGCAGATGTTCAAGGCACTTTTTCAGAATGATCAGGCTGTTACAGTAGTTATAACAATTGTTCTTATTAATACATCTGTGTACATAACTTCTAACCTTGTCATATATTTCTTTAAATATGATTTTGGCGGTGCAGACTGGTACAACGGCTATACACTATTTAATACATTTGGTGGTGCAATACAGATATTATCAATGATGGTATTGTTTCCGCTTCTTAGAAAGTTTTTGAACACAATAAAGATATTTTATGTAAGCTTTGTTATGGCTATTGCTGGTTATATAGTTTTATTTATTCTTATATTCACATCAATGTCGAGTGTGTTTATTTTGTTTATTCCAGCATTTTTCATATTTGCGGCAAATGGAATGTTATTAGTCTTAACGACTATATTTCTGGCGAATACGGTTGATTATGGCGAATTTAAGAATAAGCGAAGAGATGAGAGCGTTATATTTTCAATGCAGACATTTGTTGTAAAGCTTGCTTCAGGTATAGCCGCATTAGTTGTGTCAATATGCCTTTCAGTATGCAGGTTAAGCAGTAATACAGATGTGGTGACAGATGCTGTGGCTGGTGGTTCGGTAGTAGGACTTAGAATGACAATGACAGTAATTCCGGTAATAGGTCTGCTTATTGCAGTATTTTACTTCCACAGAAAGTACATTTTAACAGAGCAGAAAATGGAAGAGATATCGGAAAGAATTAAGGAGAGCCATTAATGATAACGATTAATAATAATATGTATGTGCTTGATACTGACAATACATCTTATGCGTTTGCCGTGCTTGGAAGCGGGCAGTTGGAGCATTTGTATTATGGAAGAAAGTTACACGCCAATGAGGCTGTGATGACAGAGAAGCATACATTTATTCCGGGTAATACTAATGTATACAATAAAGATTATTCGTCTTATTCGCTGGAAGATGTGTGCCTTGAAATGTCATCATTGGGAAAAGGCGATATAAGAGAGCCTTTTATCGAAGTCACATATCCTAATGGAAGCAGTACAACTGATATGGTGTTTGACAGGGCAGAGATTATACAGGGCAAGGAAGAATACGATACGCTTCCGGGGTCTTATGATGATAATGGAGAGGTTGAACAGCTCGTCATCTATCTTAAGGACAGGAATTATAATCTCACATTGGAGCTTCATTATTATGTATATGAAAAATGTGACATTATAACAAGAAGTGCCAAGCTTGTTAATTCAGGAAATGAGAGCGTAAGGCTTGAAAGATTAATGAGTATGCAGCTTGATTTAAACGAGAGTGATTATGAATTGTCTTTTTTTAATGGTGCGTGGGCAAGGGAGATGAATAGAAGCAGAATACCCATTCGTGCCGGTAAGTATGTAAATGAGTCGGTCACAGGAACATCATCAAACAGAGCTAATCCTTTTTTTATGATAGGAAGAAGTTCAACGACAGAAGATTATGGTGAATGTTATGGATTTAATCTTATATACAGCGGCAATCATTATGAAGCGGCACAGGTTAATTCATATGGTAAATTAAGGCTTGTATCGGGAATTAATCCAGCTACATTTTCTTATATTATTGAAGCAGGAAAATGCTTTGAAGCTCCAGAGGCAGTGCTTACCTATTCATACAAAGGCTATAACAGGATGAGTCATAATATGCACGAGTTTGTAAGAAAGCACATTGTGCGTGGAAGCTGGCGTGACAAGGAAAGACCAGTTCTTATTAATAGCTGGGAAGCGGCATACTTTAATATTAATGAAAGAAAGCTTGTGAAGCTTGCAAAGGCGGCTAAGGATACAGGTGTTGAACTGTTCGTTATGGATGATGGCTGGTTTGGCGAGAGAAATGACGACACAAGTTCATTAGGCGACTGGACACCGAATAGCAGAAAGCTTCCAAATGGAATAGCTGGCATCGCTGATAAGATAAAAGAATCCGGGCTTAAATTTGGAATATGGGTTGAGCCTGAGATGGTGAGTGTGAACAGCAGATTATATGAGGCACACCCTGAATGGGTAATTGAAATACCAGATGTAGAACATTCAGAGGGACGGAATCAGAGAATTCTTGATTTGACCTATGAAGCTGTTCAGGACTATATAATTGAGAAGATGAGTGAGGTGTTCTCATCAGCAGATATATCTTATGTAAAATGGGATATGAACAGAATATTCAGTGATTATTATTCTAAAAATCTGCCACCTGACAGGCAGAAGGAAGTATCGCATAGATATGTGTGCGGCTTGTACAGATGTATGAAAGAGCTTACTAATAGATTTCCTGACATATTATTTGAGGGCTGTGCGGCAGGCGGCAACAGATTTGATCTGGGAATGTTATGCTATTTTCCGCAGATATGGGCAAGTGATAATACAGATGCGCTTTGCAGGGCACAGATTCAGTATAATTACAGCTATGGTTATCCGTTATCGTGTATTTCAGCCCACGTATCGGCAAGCCCTAATCATCAGACATTAAGAAATATGCCGTTAGAGAGCAGATTTGCAGTTGCGGCATTTGGGCTTCTTGGCTATGAATGTAATATGTGTGATATGAATAAAGAGGAATTAAATGCTGTGAAATGTCAGATTGAACTGTACAAGAAGTTAAGAAATGTATTCTTTACTGGTACATTTTACAGGACAGAAAGCTTTGAAGAAGAAAATGCAGGTAATGCCAGTGTATTAAATAATGGTAAAGGCAACAGGGCAGAATGGACAGTAGTATCAACGGATAAGAAGAAAGCTGTCGGATTAATTATGCAAAAACACGTTATACCTAACACACAGTATGCCTGTTACAGGGCTAAAGGTCTTGATGAAGCTAAGAAATACCATTTTTACAACAGAAAGCTTCAATATGATATTAAAGAATTCGGTGAGCTTGTTAATATGGTATCGCCAATACATATTAAGCAGGGTTCTATGTTACAGGATATACTATCGAAGCTTAAGAAAATGGATGGTGAAACAGAAGATTACATAGCTTATGGAGATACACTTATGTATTCGGGTGTCAGGTTAAAGCAGGCATTCAGTGCAACAGGCTACAATGAGAATGTCCGATTTTTTCAAGATTTTGCAGCGAGATTATACTTTATGGAAGAGGTAGAAGATGATAAGCAGTGACATAATTAGTTCGGGCGGTATTGATAATATATTAAAGGATCTATATATTGATGAAAGCCAGCTTGAATACCAGAGGAAAAGATATATTAATGCTCTGAACCGCTTCACACAGTTATATGGTGAAGGAGATGTGCTTATATTCAGTGCACCGGGAAGAAGTGAGATTGGCGGTAACCACACAGACCACCAGAATGGAAAAGTTCTTGCGGCTTCTATTAATCTGGATATTATCGCAGTGGTAAGACCAGTGAATTCCAAGGAGAGTGTGTCAGAGGAAGGCAGTTTATCTGGGCATAGTGGTGTTAATGCCGGAATTATAAGAATTGTGTCGGACGATTATCCAATGCTAGAAGTGTCATTATCAGATACGGATATTAATAAGGATGAATATTCAACCACTAAGGCACTTGTTAAAGGTGTGATTGCCGGCTTTAAGAAAAAAGGTTTCAAGACAGGAGCATTTGATGCGTTTATAACAAGTGATGTGCCTATGGGAGCAGGACTTTCATCATCTGCGGCATTTGAAACACTTATAGGAACAATACAGTCACATATATATAATGCTGGAAAAATATCAGCAGAAGATATTGCAGTTATCGGACAGATGGCAGAGAATGAGTATTTTGGCAAGCCTTGTGGACTTATGGATCAGATGGCATGTTCGGTTGGCAATATGGTCTATATAGATTTTAATAATAAGGAAAATCCAGTTGTTAATAAGCTTGATGTGGATATTAAAAAATTCGGATACAGCCTGTGCATAACTGACACTAAAGGTTCACATAAGGATTTGACAGATGATTATGCAGATATCCGCCGTGAGATGAATGCAGTTGCAAGTTACTTCGGACAGGAGGTTCTTCGTGGCATTACATTAAAGGATATACTTGATAATTTTAAAGAGCTACAGGAGAAGTTCGGTGACAGGAGCATACTAAGAGCAGTTCATTTTATAGAGGAAAATGAGAGAGTAGAAAATGAAGTAAATGCTCTTATATCTGGAAATATTGATGAATTCTTAAGGCTGGTATCAAAATCTGGTGATTCATCTTACAAATATCTTCAAAATATATATTCAACCAAAGATACTGCCAATCAGGGCGTTTCACTTGGACTTATGATGAGTGAAATATTCTTAGGTGATAATGGTGCATGCAGAGTTCACGGAGGTGGATTTGCAGGAACAATACTTGCAATTGTCAAAGATAATGCCGTAGATGAATACAGAAGAAATATGGATAAGATATTCGGTGATGGTGCAAGTATGATATTACAAATCAGACATTGCGGAGATGTCAGAATAATATGAGAAATTTAGAAGATATGAAGAAATCAGACAATATAATGAGTAGTGATGCCAAGGAAGGTACGGAAAATATTCCAGATATAGACAAGGTTATATCAGAGCTTGTCAATTATGCTTTAGAGAATGAACTGATAGAAGCTGATGATAAGATATTTATAGTAAACAGGTTGCTGGATATTTTTGAAAAAAACGGACTTGCAGAAGATAGTGAGATAATTAAGAATTCAGGTGTGCAGGAGCTGAATAACACAAGACCAATAGCAGATATCCTGTCGGACTGCCTTAAAATAGCAGTTGATAATGGACTTATAGAAGATACGCAGCTTAACAGGGATTTGTTTGATACAAAGGTAATGGGTGCTGTCACACCAATGCCTTCAGTTGTAAGAAAGCATTTTAAGGAGCTTTATAATAATAATCCAAAGCTTGCGACAGACTATTTCTATGAACTTAATAAAGCCTGCAATTATATAAGGTGTGACAGGATTGAGAAAGACCAGAAATGGAAGTACAATTCAGAATATGGAATTATAGATATAACGATTAATCTGTCAAAGCCAGAGAAAGACCCTAAGGATATAATAAAACAAGGAAAGTTTGCAGCAAGCGGATATCCTAAATGCCTTTTGTGTAAGGAAAATGAGGGATATGCGGGAAATCTATCACATCCTGCAAGGCAGAATCTAAGAGTTATACCGCTTGAATTAAGTGGTGAGAAATACTATATGCAATATTCACCCTATGTATATTATAACGAGCATTGCATAGTGTTTAATGATAAGCATATTCCTATGAAGATTAATAAAAGCACATTTAAAAAGCTTATTGAATTCACAGATATGTTTCCGCATTATACATTAGGTTCTAATGCGGATTTACCAATTGTAGGAGGTTCTATATTAAGTCACGACCATTTTCAGGGCGGTGCTTATGAATTTCCTATGGCAAGAGCAGAATATGTGTATACATTCAAGCTGGATAGATTCAGTGATGTTAATGCAGGAATTCTTAACTGGCCTATGTCAGTAATAAGGCTTAGCAGTAATAATAAAGACAGCCTTGTTAATACCTGTGATTATATATTAGATAAATGGAAGAATTACACTGATGAAAAAGCATTTATATATTGCAATACAGATGGTGAACAGCATAATACGATAACTCCGATATGCAGGCAGAAAGGTGATAATTATGAGATGGATCTGGTATTAAGAAACAATATTACTACAAATGAGTGTCCATGGGGAGTGTATCATCCATCAGCAAATCTTCATCATATAAAGAAAGAGAATATTGGTCTTATTGAGGTTATGGGAATGGCTATACTTCCAGCAAGACTTGATAAGGAAATGGGCATTTTAAAAAACGCTCTGTTAAATAATGAAGATGTCCGCTTAATCAGCGAAATTGAAAAGCACGCACAATGGGTTGATAGCTGGAAAGACAATTATAATATAACTAAAGATAATATTGATGAGATAATCAGATTGGAAATTGGCAAGGTATTTGTGCAGGTGCTTGAATGTGCCGGTGTATACAAGACAGACGATAATGGAAGAGAGGCATTTGTAAGATTTATAAAATATTGTCAATAATATTTACTTTCTTTGATTGATTAATGTAATGGGTAGATTTTAAAAATTTTGAATCAGAATTCATAGATAGTAAATTTATATTTTAATGATTTTATAAAAGTGGTGGTCAATAATAACCCGACCACCACAGATAATCAAAATTAACATAAGTTACCAGACAAATTCTAAAATGTTATGAATTATTCTTGATAGCATTAACAGCTTCTTCTTTAGAAAGTTTATAGTTTTTCATAAGCTTATAAATTGTATCTTCATCGGAAAGATTAACTTCTTTACATAATTTAATAAAAACTTTAATGCCATTGGAGCGTTCCTTGATTTTGCCCTCTGCAAGTCCTAACTGTCGTCCTTCTTCTTTGACTACTTCAAGATGACCTTCCTCATAATACTCATAAATACTCACAGTAATCACTTCCTCTCTGTGATTTCTAAAAAATTCCGACAATACATTCTCAGCGATACATTCATCTACAGCCTCTGTAACAGCAGTGCGGATATCAATTTTTTCAATATCGGTCTTTATACGCACCTTATTAACAAATGTCATATAGTCCTTAAGTGTTTCACATTTAGAAAGAAATTCAG
>OBWY01001769.1_pt1 | contig 11802 bp, 10 predicted proteins | sample 1538081 | NCBI WGS metagenome assembly OBWY01 (sample SAMEA2580089, study PRJEB22360) | human gut metagenome | biome: human gut; feature: human-associated habitat; material: faeces | place: Denmark | collected 2008/2010
AGATCAGGTTTCGGATACGCATACGCTCCTTTGGATCCAAACCGGCAGTCGGCTCATCTAAAATCAGAATCTGTGGATCATCCAAAAGAGCCTGCACAAGGAGAACCCTCTGTTTCATCCCGCCGGACAGTTTTTTTATCTTCTTTCTTCTCACCTCGCTTAAATTCAAAAGTGGAAGAAGTTCCTCCATGCGCCTCCTGATTTCTTTTTTATCCATACCGCGCAGTGTTCCCATGTAGCTGATAAAATGATTTACGGTGAAAGAATCATATAATTGTTGCTGCTGCGGCATATACCCCATGATTTTCCGATACTGTGCTTTCATCTTCGTAATCTCTGTTTCATTGCACAGGATTCTCCCCGAATCACGCAGCAGGTTATCCGTCAATATATTCATCAATGTACTTTTCCCGGCTCCATTTGGACCTAAGATCCCATAAATTCCATTTTCAAATACTGCATGGAAATCCTGCAACGCAACTTTTGCCCCATAGTTTTTGTTGAGTCCTCTTATCACTAATTTCATCCGTCTCACTTCCTTTTATCATAGATTTCATAGAGAATATAACAACTCGCAGCAGGGAGATAAATCCAAAAAACCAGCACCTGCAACACAATCATATCCCACCGCCCCTGTAACAGTTGATGCGCATCCAGCAGCGCGTTCATGCTCCAAAAATGTATTTTATAAAGCCCGCCCCATTCCATGACAAGCGGTCCTATAAAGATTACAATCCCTGAAATATTTGTCAAAATCGTATCTTTTAACAGTGCAGACAGCGCCACAGCCGCCAGTGCAATAACAAACAGCGAAAGAATCTGGGAGAGTGCCAGCAAAAAAACATATTCCCCAATCGTGCAGTTTAAGACTGACTCTCCTGCGAACGGCATGGAGCGCACTTTCGCCCCCCAGTTATCCATCGGATACGACTTCACTATTTTCAAAATGAAAGGGAGGTGAATCAAAACTGCCATCAAAAATGTAATTTTGAATACCGTGCCTATCTTCGTAGTCAAAATCGGCAGCCGTCCCCGCTTTGTACTCCGAAGCAAATTCATCACTTTCAAGTCATATTCCATGCCAAGCGCCGAGGATGCGCTGTAGACGGCGACAAACACACACAGGCTGAGTAGAATCAGGCGGCTTCTTGCGAGGCTGCTGCCGAACATCTTTTCATACCCGGTGTCATATACGAGTTCCTGCTCATTGACGCCGCGCATGGAATTGTTGCCCACCACATATTGAAGCTGGGCATAAGCCCTCCTGAAACCTGCATATGGATAGCGGATATTATTCTGTTTTTGTGCAATCTCCTGTTCCGAAAGTCCCGATTTTTCCGGGGTCAACGCCATGATTTCCTCGTATTTTTTCTTTTCTTCCGAAAAGTATTTCAGCTTGTCCTCCGTAATGTGCCCCTGCTGTTTCGCCACATACATTCGGTAGTACTCTTCCTCCACATCTTTGTAAAACTTCATGCCATTTCCAACTAAAACAGCGCCATATAGAACAGCGGCACAGAGCCATATTGTTTTGTTCGTGAACAGGTTTTTAAACAGCTCATGCAGACACAATTTATCCGTCACAAATGCAGGTACGCTCTTCGGCTTCTTCCTTCTCCATCGCGCCTTTACTTTGTCGCAGTGGGAAAATTTTCGGATGTTGACAGCCAAAAGCAGCAACAGGCATACTGGCAGAAGCGCCAAAAATATGTGCATTGCGTTGACCGGATATCCGAAGACGTCCAAATTATGATATTGGGATAACAGTGGATATACCTTGATATACTGCGCAAGATTTACATATTTCAGCACGTCCATATAAGAGACAGACGGCAGCAGCAGACAGAGCAGATACTCCCCAATCCCAATAAATCCAATTCCTAAAACTGCACCCGAAGAACTGCCCGCCTTTTGCGCCAGCCACATCATAGCCAGTGCAATCACATAACAGACAAACATTTTTAAAAGCAGATAAAGCATCAAATATTCGCCAACCGAAAGCATGTATGGACTTTCATACATTGCAGTCACGGATTGAACCGGTCTTTCCAAATCCCCAAATCCATATTGATGCATGGAAAACAAGTAATTTCCGCCATATAAAAACAAGACAAGAAAGCATGTAATTCCGGCTGCAATCAGCAATTTTGCCCGAATTACATACTTCCGTCCTTTATATGTAGATTTTAAAAGCCGGTATAACTGATTCTTTTTCTCATAAATCACCAAAAAATATGTCATTGCAGTCAGCAAAAGAACCATGCAGACGTCCGTAAATTCTGTCTGTGCTGCAAAAATCACACCATCCGAAATATCCACCGCCAACTCTAAACCATGCAGCTTTTCAAATGCTTCCGGTGTTTTCTGTGCATTCCGATATGCAAAAGAACTTTCTTCTGAGAAAATCGCACTCGACATATTTGTGCTTTTTTGCTCAATCTCATCCAAATAAGATTCATACTGTCCAGCCTGCACATACTCGTGCAGAACTTTTTTATACAGTTCCTCCTCCGCATAAGGGTTGCCGGTGTATGATGATATTTTATTCTCCTTCAGCTCCTTAAGCCAACGTTCCCGCTCTTCCTCCGGCTGTCGTTTCAAATCCGCGTACAGCTCTTTTACTGCCTCCGCCGGAGGCCAGCTCATCTTTGCCTGCTCAGAAAGATTCCACAGATTAAACAGGAACGCCACCACGCACAGCAGCCAAAAGAAACGAAATGCAATGAACTTCTTCCACTCATACCTTACACATTCCATACTGCCTCCATCTTTCTAATCCCCAATCAGCTTCCCATCCTTATCCACTAAATTTCCCGTTGAAGAGACACTTGGCTTCAAAACAACTTCCACATCGTTCTTTCCACTCAACAAATCCTCCCAGCGAATATATCCATACCATTCAATCAAGTCGCCTTCCGTCTCGCCGATAGTGTAATAATTCAGATATACTCCTTCTTCTGTCTGGCAGATAAAGTTACTCAGTACAGCCCCCTCCGCCGGAAGGTTCTGCGGCAGAGACAACTCCCGGATTGCCCCGCTTTCTTTCTCTTTAAAGAACATCCATTGCTTTGGATAATCAGACAAACGGAAAACAACCCCTTCCTCTAAAATACCATCCAGTGACAGATAGCCTGTTTCTTCGCCAACAAACTCTTTCAGTTCAGACCGGTTCAGATATATTTCATTTTCGTTCGTATCAAGATGATATTGATAAATGGTATCCAATTCGTTTTTCTCCGTTCCGGCATAGTAAAAACTGCTTTTGTCAGGACTAAAGTATATCAGCTCATACCCACTATTATGCAGCACAATCTCTTCTGATTTTTTTGTTTGATACTCAAATTTATAAAACAATGGAGTGTCTCCATTTATCAGAGAATAAATCAAATAGTCCTTTGTTACCCCAAGAACGTTCACAAAATCGGCTTCTTCTGTGAAAATCTCCTCCTGTTTCATGGAATCCAAATTCAGCACATTAAAATGACGTTGGTATTTTGTATCCTGAATATTCTCTTCTTCTGCCGCATCCAAAATATCAGAATAAAAATAGTATAATTCATCTCCGACAACAACCCCTGCATGAAAGACACAGCCTGCATCGATAAAATAATCTTTTTCCTTCCGGTTGCTTCCGTCAAATTCTGACACAACAAGCCTCGTTCCATCTTCATCACTCATCATTCCATATAGCTTCCCTTTATATGGAAATATATTGTTGGAATCTTTTGCGGCATTGCAGGCAGTCTCTGCATCCTCATAAGTGGAAAGATGGCGGCAATCCGGTTTATTACAGATTGGAACGGCTGTATTCGTCTTAAAATCCGTAAAATATGACATTCCATGAATGGCACTGAAAAATCCACCGTTCACTTTTATATCCCTCCCGGAAATGTCAATGTAATCAGACTGGAATTTTTCTGATTTGGAACTTTCACCATCTTTTTTTTCGCTGCAGCCGATAAGTGTTACTGAAAATAGTAAGAGCAATAACATTTTCCATCTGTGTTTCCGCATAAACATTCCTCCAATCTCATAAATTAATAGTTTATCCGTTTCACTTGCACGAGAAATAGAGTATAAAATACTCTATTTCTCGCATGTCATTAAACAGTTTTTATGAATGCGCTGTCAGATTACTTGTTGCGCCTTCATATGTATGAAAACTTGTTGCAGTACCTATATCCCATCCATTTGGAGCATATACAGTCAGTTCATTTGCTCCGGTTTGGGTCGGCATCGCAACCATTTGATTCATACTTCCACCCGTCACATATCTTTTTGCTGCAATGGAAGTCTTTGCATTGTTACCGCCGGTGGAAGCATAAGCATGCCTGACTGTTACATTCAAATGTGTTCTTTGCTTACCAACATATCCACTTGCCGTTCCTGCATACACACTCATACTACTTCCAATTACCATACATCCAGCTAGCAAAGCTGCTACTCTTTTTCTTTTGTTTCTTAACATATTCAGTCCCTCCTGACATTTTGACTTTCTCTTGTTGATTTTATATTCATTTTTAGTCGTCAACAATTTCTATACTGGTTGATAACAAGATACATCTAAAAGGTGTTTTTGCATGATAACCGTCACTTTTTCTCCGCAAAACCTCAAAATTCAATAAATACAAAATCACTTGTACTGGCGTAGCGATATAACATCCGATAAAATATAATATGGTATAGCTTACAGTATTTAATATCCACTTTTGAAATAAATAGACACACCATCTTATATCCTCTTTCTGTATTATTTTCTTATCATATAAAAAAAATGCTATTCTTTCTGTTACTCTTAGAAGCATATGTTCTTCTCCTTCGTAACACTAGAATAACATTTTTTTGACTTTTATCAAGTGTTTTGTTCCCAAACGACAGTTTTTGTTCCCAAACGACCTCAATTCCAAATAGCAGTAAATTGAAACACACCATTCTCACACGATACCTCTCCCATTCCCCCACTATCTTCCACTGTATGCAATGCATTTTTCAAACCATACCCATGAAGTATCTGATTCTCCTTTGTGGATGTAAATGTTTCTAAGTTACTGGACTTCTTTAAACTCGCTGTATTTTGAACTGACAAAATCGTTCCGAGATCATCCATCAAAAACTTTACTTTGATATACCGCCCCGTATTCTGCTTTCTGCAGGACTCAATTGCGTTATCTAAAATATTCGATAAAATCACGACAATTTTTTCCTGACTGAGATGAAGCTTCTGCAAATCGCTTACTTCAAAGAAGATAGGAATCCGTTCTCTTTTGCAGACATCATACTTTTGGTTCAATAATGCGTCAATGACTGCGTTCTTTGTATGGACAATTTGTATTCCTGATTCATTTTTCCCTGTTAATTTCTGAATATATTCCAAAGCTTCTTCCGTATGATTTTTGTTTTGCAATAATCCTCGCAAGGTATATAAATGGTTTTGGAAATCGTGGGTCAACTTCCTTTGTTCTTGTAAGTGGTTTCGCACTAATTCAGCTTGTTTTTCCTCTGCCTGTATTTGTTGGGTGAGAATCAGATTTTGGATTTCCACTTGTTTCTTTTTTTCCAGTTCTGTCTCTAAATATGCATAAATAAATGTTCCTAAGAGCAATAATCCAATATCCAAAAATAGGACAAACGTGAGATTATTATTTTGAATCAGATCATACACAACAATCGTCAAATTCAAAATCATACAAATCGGAACAATTAAAAGTTGTCCCCATTCTAAAATAGAAAATTTTTCATGTCTTCTACTGGCTTCTATCTTTTTTGAAAACATGATACAACTATAAAGCAATATACTTTTTGCCAAAAGTGCCGCCACAACATATGCATATTGGCTGTTATATAATGCACTTATATCTATCTGTAAAAACAATAAACTGCCCGCAATCACAAGATAATCGATTGTATATAACAAAATATAAAACATCGCGACAAAAAACAGTTGTCTTATCTTTCTCCCTTGATATAATAAAATAATCAAAAAATAGAAAGTAATCACAACTATTATAGATTTTATCGTTGTTGTTCCAATCAAATTTAAAAATTGACCGAGCAACTGAAAACAAAAGACATAACCTGCTATCACAAATAGCATTGACTTTATCCTTTTGAATTTTCTCTCAAAAAATACATCCGCAATAATAAAAAGTCCAATAATTTCTATTGTAAGAAGTATACAATCAAAAAATATGTCCAATATTAACATCCCCTCCAAATCACATACCGATGTACAATTTCTGAATACCGCTCTTTGCTGCATGGTACTTCCTCTCCATTGTCCAAAAAGAGTATCCGGTTTTTGATTTTTACCACATGGTCTAAATTGACGAGATAACTTTTGTGTACCCGCAAAAATTCTTTTTGACAAAGCATTTTTTCCATATCGGATATCTTGCCATATTGCTTATATTCGTCCTTCTTCGTATGTATCAGCACATACCGTTTATAGCTTTCCACAAATACAATATCAGAAAGCCGAAGCTCTATCTGCACATTTTCTGTCCGTACTTCTATTGTTTCTAAATGATGTTTTAATTCTTTCATCACATCATCCATCGCAAAACAAAATGTCTCTTCCAAATCGTTTTTTAGCAAATATCGGAATGCATTGACTACATATCCATACGGCGCCATTTCTATATATGCGGAAATGTAAATAATCGGTGTCTCTATCTTTTGGCTGCGCAACTCTTTCGCCACTTCAATCCCGTTTTTCTCCTGCATATTCATATCCAGCAAAATCAAATCATACTCCACAAGATTGCTCTGCAAAAAAGCATCTGTATTGTCGTAACAATGGATTTCTGCCTGTATATTTCTTTCAGAATAATATTGTGCTGCCAACTGTTGTATCTTTTCTAAAAATACAGTCTCATCATCACAGACTGCAATCTTCCATACTTTATCTCTCATTTTTTATTCCCATTTTCTCCAGTCTATTACCGTAATCTTCCGCTCTCATACCGCATCACAGTCCGCAGATACTGCAGCACCGCCTCGTACCTCTCCTCAACAGTTCCGTCATTTTCCACAAAGTCAAGACTCTGCGCCACGATTCCGATAAACTCTTCCGTAATCTCAGATTTCTTTTTCTGCAGGAAGTCCATTTTTTCTTTTGACGAAGACAAGTCTAAAAACTCCCAGATAAGAGAACGGTCATCTTCTCTTTGACCGTCCTCCTCTCCCTCTAATTCAAATCGGTATTCTTGTTCTACCTCTGGATATTTTTCTTTATCCACTTTGCTTATAAACATCTCCAATGGTCTCACATACAGCTCCTGTTCCCCATACAGTTGTCTGTATACGACTAATTCCTCCATCGTCTCCGAATGCTTTGCGATTCCAATGACCTGATACCGTCTTCCTTTAAAGTGTCGGTAGCATTCCCCTTCTTTTGGTCTTCTATTATACTCCATATATCTTTCCTTTCCGGATGATTTCTAATATAATTTTGCACTGATGCTCTTTGGTTTGTATCCATTATCTTCCAATGCTTTTAAGATTTCTTTCTTATGCTCTGTACCGAATGATTCCATCGTAATACGAAGCTCCACTGCTGCATTACGGTTTGTGCTGACAAACTGATTGTGCTCCAATTTGATGACATTTCCCTGTGCCTTTGCGATTGTGTCTGCAACACGTACCAATTCACCCGGCTTATCCGGAAGCAGTACAGATACAGAGAAAATTCTGTCTCTTTGGATCAGACCGTGCTGCACGATTGAGGACATGGTAATGACGTCCATATTTCCGCCGCTTAGGATCGATACGACTTTCTTTCCTTTCAAATCAAGCTGTTTTAAAGCGGCAACAGACAACAATCCCGAATTCTCTACAATCATCTTATGGTTTTCAACCATATCAAGGAATGCTCCGATTAATTCATCATCCTCCACAGTCAGAATCTGATCTACATTTTCTTTCACATATTCTAATGTATTTTCACCGACTGTTTTTACAGCAGTACCATCTGCAATTGTATTCGCGCTTGGCAGAGTCACAACATGTCCGGCTTTGAGCGCCGCTTTCATGCTTGCTGCCTCCGCAGGTTCTACACCGATGACTTTAATTTTGGGATTCAGCATTTTTGCAAGTGTTGACACGCCTGTGATCAGACCGCCACCACCGATTGGTGCCAAAATATAGTCAACAGTCGGAAGTTCCTGAATAATTTCCATTGTGATCGTTCCCTGTCCGGTTGCAACGTCCAAATCATCAAACGGATGTACAAATGTATATCCGTGTTCTTCTGCCAGTTCATATGCTTTTGCACAGGCGTCATCATATACATCCCCATGCAAAATCACTTCTGCCCCGTAACTCTTTGTACGATTGACTTTGATAAGTGGTGTCACAGTCGGCATAACAATTGTAGCTTTGCAGCCAAATGCTTTTGCCGCATACGCGACGCCCTGTGCATGGTTCCCGGCAGAAGCTGTAATCAGACCTTTTGCTCTTTCTTCTTCAGACAAGGTGCTGATTTTATAATATGCACCGCGCAGCTTATATGCTCCGGTATATTGCATATTCTCAGGTTTTAAATACACTTTTCCGCCTGTCTGCTGACTTAAGTAGTCACTGTATACCAGCTTTGTTGGATTCGTTACTCGTTTTACAATTTCACTTGCCTGCTCAAATTTTTCTAATGTCAACATATGGATTCCTTCTTTCTTTATTTTTATTACTCTTTGGTGAGAAACAGTGCATCTACAAAATCATCGGAGTTAAATTTCTGCAGATCATCAATACTTTCCCCGACACCGATGTATTTTACAGGGATACCAAGTTCTGATTGAATGGCTACTGCAATTCCGCCTTTGGCTGTTCCATCCATCTTTGTCAGCACGATACCTGTGATATCTGCAACATCTTTAAATTCTTTTGCCTGTGCTAACGCATTTTGACCAGTTGTTCCATCCAACACAACCAATGTCTCACGATACGCATCCGGATATTCTCTCTCCAGGACACGGTTAATTTTTCGAAGTTCTTCCATCAGGTTCTTTTTATTATGAAGACGTCCTGCCGTGTCCACCAAAAGAACATCTGCTTTTCGTGCCTTAGCCGCTGCAACCGCATCATATACAACCGAAGCCGGGTCAGATCCTTCCTGACCGCCAATCAATTCTGCCTCCGCACGGTTTGCCCATTCTTTAAGCTGCTCTCCTGCTGCCGCACGGAATGTATCTGCTGCTGCAAGTACAACTTTCTTATTCTGCGCCCGTAGTTTCCCGGCAAGTTTTCCGATGGTCGTCGTCTTTCCGACACCATTTACTCCAATGATCAATACAACCGATGTACGATCCTCGAACTCATATGCGGCTTCCCCGACATCCATCTGTTCTTTGATGCTGTCAATTAAAAACTGCTTACAGTCTGCCGGCTCTTTGATGTGATTTTCTTTTACTTTCTTCTTCAAGTCTTCAATTACTTCCATCGTCGCATGGACACCCAAATCTCCCATAATAAGAATCTCTTCCAATTCCTCATAAAAATCATCATCAATATGCGAAAAGCCGCTGAAAATACTGTCGATTCCGGATACAATATTGTCTCTTGTCTTTGTAAGCCCTTCCACCAGTCGTTTAAAAAATCCCTTTTTTTCTCCCATAAGTTCCTCCTCTAATTCGTCAAATCTTTATCTAATAAATCTACCGACACGAGTGTCGATACCCCTTTTTCCTGCATCGTAATTCCATATAGTCTGTCTGCCGCAGTCATCGTTCCTCTACGATGCGTAATCACGATAAACTGCGTGTTTTTTGTCAGCTTATGCAAATATCTCGCATAACGGTCGACATTCGAGTCATCCAATGCCGCCTCGATCTCATCAAGCAGGCAAAACGGAGATGGTTTTAAATTCTGGATCGCAAACAACAGCGAAATGGCTGTCAATGCTTTTTCACCACCCGAAAGCTGCATCATATTCTGCAGTTTCTTTCCGGGAGGCTGTGCAATGATGCGGATTCCCGCCTCCAGAATATCTTCTTCCTCCTGAAGTTCCAATGTCCCTTTTCCGCCTCCGAATAGCTGTTTGAACACTTTATCGAATTCCACACAGATTTCCGCAAAACGTTCTCTGAACTGCTTTCGCATGGCTGCATCCAGCTCCTCGATAATCTGTTTTAATGTTGCTTCCGCCTCAATCAAGTCGTCATGCTGATTCTTTAAAAATGCATATCGCTCTGATACTTCTTTAAAATCCTCAATCGCATTAACATTGACATTTCCAAGTAAACGAATCTCATTTTTCAAAGCTTGTATCTGTTTTTTGATAAACGTAAGATCCGTCAGGTTCTCATCTTTGATCTTCAGCGCCATATTGTAAGTCAGCTCATATTCTTCCCACATATAGTTGATCTGCTTTTCAGAAGCCTGCTCAAACGCCTCTTTCTGGCTGTTCAAACGAAAGGATTCTTTGTCCAGATCCGACATGTGTTTGGAAAGTGCTTCTCGCTCTGCAAGAAATGCTTTATGTTTCTTTGTGAGTTCTTCTTTCTGACTGCTATAAGATGCAATCTCTTTTTGAATCTCCTCAAACAGTTCTTTCGAATTTGCAATCGTCAGCCGAATATCTTCAATCTGGGTCTCTTTTTTCTGAATCTCTTCGGATGTATCCCCTTTATTGGCACGAAGTGCAGACAATTCCTCGTTGAATTTTGTGATCTCTTCCTGAATACGCTGCTCATTTTCCAACAGAAACTGATATTTCTGTTCCATTGCAGCATAAGCGAGATGCACTTTCTCAGATTCTAAAAGCTGTTTACTTTCTCGTTCACGTTCCTGATCTAACTCTTTTTGATAGCTTGCAATCTGTTCCGTCAATTCTTGTTCTAATTTTTCAGAAGTTTCCAATTCTACCTGAATCGATTCATGATTTTCCCGAATTTCCCTTATCTGTTGTTCCAGCTCAGCTCCTTCTTCATGAATCTTGCTTGAAACCGCCTTCGCATCTGCTTTCTTTGCCTTAACCTGCTCTGCATTCATCTTTGCCGTATTCTGAATGACATAAGCCTTCTGAAGCTGCTGCTTGATAGCCTCTATCTTACTGTAGTAGTCCGCTCTTGCCTCTTTTTCGTGTTCCACTTCCTGCTCCATCTGATCCATTTCGCTTTTCAGCTTCTCGACAGTCTTTTCAAATTCTTCAATCTCACGACGTCTGCTCAAAAGATTGCTGGAATTGCGGAAGGCTCCACCGGTCATTGCTCCGCCTGGATTAATCAACTCTCCTTCTAAAGTGACAATGCGAAGTGTCTGCTTATATTTTTTTGCCAGCGCCACCCCGTGGTCAATATGCTTTACAACAACTGTTCTTCCCAACAGATGATTGGCAAGCCCCCTGTATATTTCTTCCACCTTAACAAGTGTATTCGCAAGCCCGATCACCCCCTCCTCTTGAAGAGCCTCGTTTTGCCGAATACCGGCAGTTCCATTGATACTCGTCAGCGGAAGAAATGTCGCCCGACCGAATTTATTCTGCTTCAAAAACGTAATCATCCGTTTTGCCGTCTCTTCATTATCTGTTACGATGTTCTGGATACTTCCTCCAAGGGCAGTCTCCACCGCAATCTCATACGCTTTGTCCACTTTGATCAGATCCGCAACAACACCTAAGAGTCCTTTTTCCTGTTCTTTCTTTTCCATGACTTTTCGGATGCTGTTCCCATATCCGTCATAGCGTTCTGTAATATTCTTTAACGACTCTAATCTAGATTGTTCCCGGTGAAATGCCGTCTGTCCAATACGCAGCTGTTCGTTCTTTTTGGCAATCGTCTGCTGTTGGGCGGCCATCTAGAATCAGAT
>OBWY01001774.1_pt1 | contig 11790 bp, 6 predicted proteins | sample 1538081 | NCBI WGS metagenome assembly OBWY01 (sample SAMEA2580089, study PRJEB22360) | human gut metagenome | biome: human gut; feature: human-associated habitat; material: faeces | place: Denmark | collected 2008/2010
CCCTTACCCTCCGTCTGGGCCACCTGCCGCTTCTGCCGCTGCCTCTACTGCTCGTGGTATGGCAGCTGATTTTGGACTTTACAATCAACTGGCTGCGTCTCGGTCGTTGAGGGAAGAAGATGCCCTGTCTGTGGTGCTGACCCGCCTGGAGGAGCTGTCTCAGCAATTGCAAGATTTGTTTGCCAAAGTGGCCCTGCTTAACCCTCCCGCTAATGCTTCTTAAATAAATAAAAGACACAACTGTTTGAAAAGTCAAGAGTGTTTATTTGTTTCTTTTGCGGTAGGCCCTGGACCACCTGTCGCGGTCGTTGAGGACTTTGTGGATGTTTTCCAAGACCCGGTACAAATGGGCTTGGATGTTTAGATACATGGGCATAAGGCCGTCCCTGGGGTGGAGGTAGGACCACTGGAGGGCGTCATGCTCGGGGGTGGTGTTGTAAATAATCCAATCGTAACAGGGTTTTTGGGCATGAAACTGAAATATGTCCTTAAGGAGCAGGCTAATGGCCAGGGGTAGTCCCTTGGTAAAAGTATTAACAAATCGATTAAGTTGGGAAGGATGCATGCGGGGGGAGATTAGATGCATTTTTGCCTGGATTTTTAGATTGGCAATGTTACCCCCGAGGTCCCGTCTGGGGTTCATGTTGTGCAGGACCACCAGCACGGTGTAGCCGGTGCATTTGGGGAATTTGTCATGCAACTTGGAAGGGAAGGCGTGGAAAAACTTTGAAACCCCTTTGTGACCCCCCAGATTTTCCATGCACTCATCCATAATTATGGCGATGGGACCTTTGGCCGCAGCTTTAGCAAAAATGTTATTGGGGTGGGATACATCATAGTTTTGCTCCAACGTGAGCTCGTCATAGGCCATTTTAACAAAGCGGGGAAGAAGGGTTCCTGACTGGGGGATTATGGTACCTTCCGGACCGGGGGCATAGTTACCCTCGCAAATTTGCATCTCCCAAGCCTTAATTTCGGATGGGGGAATCATGTCCACTTGGGGGGCGATGAAAAAAACGGTTTCGGGGGGAGGATTAATAAGCTGGGAGGAAAGCAGGTTCCGCAGAAGCTGGGATTTGCCGCAGCCAGTGGGGCCATAAATGACCCCGATGACAGGCTGCAATTGGTAGTTTAAGGAGCTGCAGCTGCCGTCTTCCCGCAGGAGTGGGGTAACTTCGTTCATCATGCTTCTGACATGCTGGTTTTCCCTGACCAGGTCTTGCAAGAGACGTTCACCACCCAGGGAAAGAAGCTCTTCCAAGTTGCGGAAATGCTTTAGTGGTTTTAGGCCGTCGGCCATGGTCATTTTTTCCAAAGACTGACGTAGAAGATAGAGCCGATCCCAGAGCTCGGTGATATGCTCTATGGCATCTCGATCCAGCAAACTTCTTGGTTGCGGGGATTGGGCCGGCTTTGGCTGTACGGTACCAGCCGGTGGGCGTCCAGAGGGGCGAGGGTGATGTCTTTCCAAGGCCGAAGAGTTCGCGTTAGGGTGGTCTCGGTGACAGTGAAGGGATGCGCTCCGGGCTGGGCGCTTGCCAGGGTTCTCTTCAGGCTCATCCTGCTGGTGTGAAAGCGCGCGTCTTCGCCCTGAGAGTCAGCCAAGTAGCATTTTAGCATCAGCTCATAGCTTAGGGCTTCGGCTGCGTGTCCTTTGGCTCGAAGCTTGCCTTTGGAAATGTGCTGACAGCTGGGACAGTAGAGGCATTTCAGGGCGTAGAGTTTGGGTGCCAGGAAGACAGATTCCGGCGAGTAAGCGTTGGCACCGCACTGTGCACACGTGGTTTCGCACTCCACTAACCAGGTTAGTTCGGGATTTTTTGGATCAAAAACCAGACTGCCCCCGTGTTTTTTGATGCGTTTCTTACCTCGGGTTTCCATGAGGCGATGACCGGCTTCGGTGACAAAGAGGCTGTCGGTGTCGCCGTATACCGATTTGAGGGTACGCTGCTCCAACGGCGTGCCTCGGTCCTCCGCGTACAGAAACTCGGACCATTCTGAGACAAAAGCCCGGGTCCAGGCCAGAACAAAGGAGGCAATTTGGGAGGGGTAGCGGTCGTTTTCCACCAGGGGGTCAACCTTTTCTAGGGTGTGAAGGCAAAGGTCATCTTCCTCTGCATCCATAAATGTGATTGGTTTATAAGTATAGGTCACGTGACCTTTGGGGTCTTGCGTGGGTGTATAAAGGGCGTGTCCGCGTTCTTCATCACTTTCTTCCGCATCGCTGTGGGCAAGAGCCAGCTGTTCGGGTGAGTACGCGCGCTGGAAGGCGGGCATAACTTCAGCACTCAAGGTGTCAGTTTCTACGAACGAGGTGGATTTGATTTTAATTTGTCCCGCGGCAATGCTTTTGATGGTGGCAGGGTCCATCTGGTCAGAAAACACAATTTTTTTATTATCTAGTTTGGTAGCAAACGACCCGTAAAGGGCGTTGGAAAGCAGCTTGGCAATGGAACGCAGCGTCTGGTTTTTCTCGCGATCGGCCCGCTCCTTGGCGGCGATGTTGAGCTGCACGTACTTTCGTGCCACGCAGCGCCACTCGGGAAAGACAGTGGTGCGCTCGTCAGGAAGCAACCGTACCTGCCACCCGCGGTTGTGCAGGGTGATCAGATCTATGCTAGTGGCCACCTCGCCCCTTAGGGGCTCGTTGGTCCAGCACAAGCGTCCTCCCTTGCGCGAGCAGTATGGGGGTAGTACATCTAGTAAGTTTTCAGATGGAGGGTCAGCGTCAATGGTGAAGATGCCAGGAAGTAGGACGTGGTTGAAATAGTCAATGGGAGTGTCAACTTGCAACAGAGCGCGTTCCCAGTCTCGAACCGCTAGGGCGCGTTCGTAGGGATTGAGCGGCGAGCCCCACGGCATGGGATGGGTAAGCGCGGAGGCGTACATGCCACATATGTCGTAAACATAAAGAGGTTCACGGAGCACCCCAATGTAAGTGGGATAGCAACGTCCTCCGCGAATGCTGGCCCTGACATAATCATACATTTCATGTGAGGGGGCTAGTAGTCCATTGCCTAGATCCGAACGCTTAGGTTTTACGCTTTGGTACAAGATCTGTCTAAAGATGGCGTGGGAGTTGGAGGAAATTGTGGGCCTTTGAAAAACGTTAAATTTGGCTTCGGGCAGACCCACGGCATCACAGATGAATTGGGCGTAGGACTCTCGCAGCTTCTGTACCAAGGCGGCGGTGACAAGCACATCCAAAGCGCAGTAGTCAAGGGTTTCGCGTATCAGATCGTAACGAGACTGTTGCTTCTTTTCCCAAAGTTCGCGGTTCAGGAGGTACTCCTCGCGGTCCTTCCAGTAATCTTCGGCCGGAAAGCCACGTTCGTCTGCACGGTAGGAACCCAACATGTAAAATTGGTTGACAGCTTTGTAAGGACAGCAGCCTTTTTCCACCGGAAGAGCGTACGCTTGCGCGGCCTTTCTCAGAGAGGTGTGTGTAAGAGCGAAGGTGTCGCGCACCATGACTTTGAGGAATTGGTGTTTAAAGTCAGTGTCGTCGCAGGCGCCCTGCTCCCAGAGGTGATAGTCGGTGCGCTTTTTGGATAGCGGATTTGGTAGGGCAAATGTAATGTCATTGAAAAGGATTTTGCCGGCCCGTGGCATAAAGTTGCGGGTGATTTTGAAAGGTCCGGGCACGTCCGAGCGGTTGTTAATCACCTGAGCCGCCAGCACAATTTCATCAAAGCCGTTGATGTTATGTCCCACAATGTAGAGTTCCACAAATCGGGGTGTTCCCTGTAGTTTGGGGGCCTTTTTTAACTCCTCGTAAGTAAGATTATCAGGAGAAAATAGTCCCATTTCAAGTCGGGCCCATTCGGCCACTTGGGGATTGGCAGCAAGGAACGCTTGCCACAGCTGGGTGGCAAAATGGGTTTGCAAACGGTCGCGGTAGTTTCGAAACTTTTTTCCTACCGCTATTTTTTCGGGGGTGACCACGTAAAAGGTATGGCCGTCATTTCCCCAGGCATCCCATTGTAGTTCGTGGGCCAGACGGCAGGCTTCCTCCACTAGGGTGTCATCCCCCGAGAGATGCATAACTAGCATAAACGGGACCAGTTGCTTACCAAAGGCTCCCATCCACGTGTAGGTCTCAACGTCGTAGGTGACGAAGAGGCGTTCAACGCGGGGATGAGAGCCGATCGGAAAGAAATTGATCTCCTGCCACCAGCCGGAGGACTGGGCGTTGATATGATGAAAGTAGAAGTTTCTCCGGCGGACCGTGCATTCGTGCTGATATTTGTAAAAGCGGGCGCAATACTCGCAGCGTTGCACGTTCTGCACCTCTTGAATGAGGTGTACCTGGCGCCCTCGCACGAGAAATCGGAGAGGGAAATTAAGAGGCTCCTGAGCGCTCTGCCTTTCTCCCTCGTTGTTCTCTTCTGCACCTGCACGCTCCTGCTGTGGGAGGATGACGGAGGGAGTGACGATGCCCCGCGAGGCGCAGGTCCAAACCTCGACGCGGGGAGGCTGAAGCCTGAGAGCGAGAGAGCGGATTTGGGAGCTGTCCAGGGAGTCCAGGAAGGCTTCGCTGAGGCCGGCGGGCAAAGAACGAAGGTTAACTTGCAGAAGGCGGGTAAGGGCGGACGCCAGGCGTTGATGAAACTTAATTTCAAGGGGGGAGTTGGTGGAAGTGTCAATAGCGTAGAGGAGACCTTGTCCTCGGGAGGCTACAATGGTTCCTCGGAGGCGGAAGGTTGAGGGAGGGTTTACATCATTTGACGCGGACGGGCGCCTGGGGGCAGTGGCGGTTCGGGACCCGCCTGAAGAGGAGGTAGAAGCACGTTGGCCTGGAGCTCGGGTAGCGGTTGATGCTGAGCCCGCAGCTGACTGGCGTGCGCGACAACGCGGCGGTTGAGTTCCTGGATACGTCTTTGTTGAGTGAAGACCAAGGGTCCCCGGACTCGGAACCTGAAAGAAAGTTCAACAGAATCAATCTCCGCATCGTTGACCGCGACCTGACGCAGAATTTCCTGCACGTCGCCCGAGTTGTCTTGGTATGCGATCTCGGACATAAACTGATCGATCTCTTCCTCCTGGAGCTCCCCCCAACCGGCCCGCTCCACGGTGGCCGCAAGATCGTTGGAGATGCGACCCATGAGCTGGGAGAAGGCGTTAAGCCCGTTTTCGTTCCACACACGGCTGTAGACAACGTCACCAGTGTCGTCCCGGGCGCGCATTACCACCTGGGCCACGTTAAGCTCAACGTGACGGGCAAACACGGCGTAGTTGCGCAAGCGCTGGAAAAGGTAGTTGAGGGTGGTGGCAATGTGCTCACAGACAAAGAAGTACATAACCCAACGCCGAAGAGTCATTTCGTTGATATTGCCAAGGGCTTCCAAGCGTTCCATGGCTTCGTAAAAGTCTACCGCAAAGTTGAAGAATTGGGAGTTGCGGGCCGCGACTGTCAGCTCGTCTTGCAAGAGGCGGATTAGCTCCGCCACAGTTTCTCGCACTTCGCGTTCAAAGGCGCCCGGCGCTTCCTCGATTTCTTCTTCCATGAGTTCTTCCTCCTCTGCAACAGGCACCTCGGGACTCGCGGGTGCCGGAACAGGTCGTCGGCGGCGACGCCTAATGGGCAGCCGATCGACAAAGCGTTCGATGATTTCTCCGCGGCGACGACGCATGGTTTCAGTGACGGCGTGTCCGTTCTCTCGGGGTCGCAGCTCGAATACACCGCCTTGCAATCCCGTTCCGGAGATGGGTGGTAGCAGGTGGGGTCCTTCGGGCAGAGACAGGGCGCTAACTATGCATTTGATTATCTGTTGTGTAGGCAGAGATTGCCAAGCGTTGTTGAGCGAGTCCAATTGGACGGGATCAGAAAACTTTTCAAGGAAAGCATCGAGCCAATCACAGTCGCAAGGTAAGCTCAGAACGGTGGGCTGTGGGTTTCCACGGGAGGTGATGCTGCTGATGAGATAGTTGAAGTAGGCGGTTTTCAAACGGCGGATGGTGGCAAGGAGGATAACGTCTTTTGGTCCGGCCTGTTGGATCCGCAGGCGGTCGGCCATGCCCCAGGCTTCGCTCTGACATCGACGTAGATCCTTGTAGAAGTCTTGCATGAGTCTTTCCACGGGAATTTCTATATCTCCTCGGTCGGCCATGCGGGTAGAGCCGAACCCGCGGAGAGGCTCCAGGAGGGCCAGGTCGGCGACCACTCTTTCTGCCAGCACGGCTTGCTGAATTTGAGTAAGGGTGTTTTGGAAGTCATCTAAGTCCACAAAGCGGTGATAAGAGCCGGTGTTAATGGTGTACGTGCAGTTGGCCATGACGGACCAGTTTACAACTTGCATTCCGGGCTGGGTGATCTCTGTGTACCTAAGGCGGGAGTAGGCTCGGGACTCAAAGACGTAGTCGTTGCAGGTTCGCACCAAGTACTGGTAGCCAACCAGGAAGTGAGGCGGCGGTTCGCGGTAGAGGGGCCATCGTAGGGTTGCTGGGGCGCCCGGCGCAAGGTCCTCCAGCATAAGACGATGGTAATGGTAAACATAGCGAGAGAGCCAGGTAATTCCGGCTGAGGTGGTCGCAGCGCGGGTGAACTCGCGGACTCGGTTCCAGATGTTGCGCAACGGTGAGAAACGCTCCATGGTGGGCACGCTTTGGCCGGTAAGACGGGCGCAATCTTGTACGCTCTAGATGGAAAAATAGAGAGCAATCACGGACTCTTCTCCGTAGCCTGGAGGATAGACCGCCAGGGTGCGGTGGCGAACAACCCCCGGTTCGAGACCGGCTGGATCCGCCACTCCCGACGCGCCGGCCCCGTGTCCACGACGGAAACCCCGCCGAGACCTAGCCGCGGTCCCCGGATCTCCAGATACGGAGGGGAGTCTTTTTGTCGTTTTTTGTAGATGCATCCGGTGTTGCGACAGATGCGTCCGACGCAGCCAACGCTCCCGCCCCCCACTAGCGCCCAGGCCGCCGTGGCTCTTTCCGGAGCCGGCGGTGGCGACCCTGACGAGGAGGCCATGCTGGATTTGGAAGAGGGCGAGGGTTTGGCTCGCCTGGGAGCACCCTCCCCCGAGCATCATCCCCGCGTACAACTTAAAAGGGACGCACGTCAGGCCTACGTGCCGCCGCAGAACCTGTTTAGGGATCGCAGCGGACAGGAACCCGAAGAGATGAGGGACCGCAGGTTTCATGCGGGAAAGGAACTGCGGGCCGGTTTCAACAGCCAAAGGGTGCTGCGCGCCGAAGACTTTGAGCCCGACAAGCGTAGTGGAGTAAGTCCGGCACGGGCTCACGTGTCGGCGGCCGATCTGGTGACTGCGTACGAGCAAACTGTAAACGAGGAGCGCAACTTTCAAAAAACCTTTAACAATCACGTGCGCACCTTAGTAGCGCGAGAAGAGGTGGCCATAGGCCTGATGCATCTGTGGGACTTTATGGAAGCGTACGTGCAGAATCCGGCAAGCAAACCGCTGACGGCACAGCTGTTTTTGATTGTACAACACAGCCGCGATAATGAAACTTTTCGAGAAGCTATGCTTAACATTGCTGAGCCCGAGGGGCGCTGGCTTTTAGACCTAGTCAACATCCTGCAGAGCATAGTGGTGCAAGAGCGCAGCTTGAGCCTGGCCGACAAGGTGGCGGCCATTAATTACAGCATGCTCAGTCTCGGCAAGTTTTACGCCCGCAAGATCTACAAAACTCCTTACGTGCCCATAGACAAGGAGGTGAAAATTGATAGTTTTTACATGCGTATGGCGCTGAAGGTGTTGACGCTGAGCGACGATCTGGGGGTTTACCGCAACGACCGCATTCATAAGGCCGTGAGTGCCAGCCGCCGCCGCGAACTGAGCGACCGCGAGTTGATGCACAGCCTGCGTCGAGCATTGACGGGGGCCGGCGGGGATGCCAATGCCGAGTCTTACTTTGACATGGGGGCAGATTTGCAATGGCAGCCAAGTGCCCGGGCTCTAGAGGCGGTTGGATACCGCAACGCAATGCAGGAGGAGGATGAGGAGGAGGACTACGAGGACGAGCCCTGATCGGCCAGGTGGTGTTTTTGTAGATGCAGCGGTCGACGGCGGTGGTGGACGGGTCGCAGCAGGTGGATCCTGCCATGTTGGCAGCACTGCAAAGCCAACCCTCGGGCGTGACCCCCTCAGACGACTGGGCGGCGGCCATGGACCGTATTCTAGCTTTGACCACCCGCAATCCTGAAGCCTTCAGGCAGCAGCCCCAGGCCAACAGGTTTTCGGCCATTTTGGAAGCCGTGGTACCCTCTCGTACTAACCCAACCCACGAGAAGGTGCTGGCTATCGTGAACGCCCTAACAGAAAGCAAAGCAATTCGCAAGGACGAAGCGGGACTGATTTACAATGCTCTGCTGGAAAGGGTGGCCCGATACAACAGTACCAACGTACAAGCCAATCTTGACCGCCTTACCACTGACGTGAGGGAGGCGGTAGCACAGCGGGAGCGCTTTATGCATGACACTAACTTGGGTTCCCAGGTGGCGCTAAATGCTTTTCTGAGCACGCTCCCGGCTAACGTTCCGCGCGGACAGGAGGATTACGTTAGCTTTATCAGCGCATTGCGCCTCCTGGTGGCAGAAGTACCTCAAAGCGAGGTTTACCAGTCAGGTCCCGATTACTTTTTCCAAACTTCGCGGCAGGGACTGCAGACGGTTAACTTGACACAGGCCTTCAAAAACTTGCAGGGCATGTGGGGTGTGCGGGCCCCCGTTGGTGACCGCGCCACCATTTCCAGTTTGCTGACGCCCAATACCCGGCTGTTGTTGCTGCTGATTGCCCCATTTACAAATAGTAGTACCATCAGCCGGGACTCATACCTTGGCCATCTGATCACTTTGTACCGCGAGGCTATCGGTCAGACACAGGTAGACGAACAAACCTTCCAGGAAATCACCAGTGTGAGCCGTGCGTTAGGACAGCAAGACACCGGGAGTCTGGAAGCCACTTTGAACTTCCTGCTCACCAACCGGCAACAGAAAATTCCCTCGCAATTCACACTGAGTACCGAGGAAGAGCGTATCTTGCGTTACGTGCAACAGTCTGTCAGTTTATACTTAATGCGCGAGGGGATGACCCCATCCTCGGCTCTGGATATGACGGCCCGCAACATGGAACCGTCGCTGTATTCGTCCAATCGGCCTTTCATTAACCGCCTAATGGACTACCTGCATCGCGCGGCAGCCATGAACAGCGAGTACTTTACTAATGCCATTTTGAACCCCCATTGGATGCCCCCCTCTGGTTTTTATACGGGAGAATTTGACATGCCCGAGGGAGATGACGGCTTCTTGTGGGACGACGTGTCCGACAGCATTTTTGTCCCTGCGCGTTACCGCAAGAAGGAAGGCGGTGATGAGCTGCCTTTGCCCTTGGTGGAAGCGGCTTCCAGGGGCCAGAGCCCTTTCCCAAGCCTCCCATCGCTTGTTAGCAGCAGCAACAGCGGACGGGTGTTGCGTCCCCGGCTTCCAGGGGAGACGGACTACCTAAACGATCCCCTGTTGCAACCCGTTCGTAATAAGAACTTTCCTAACAACGGGGTGGAAAGTTTGGTAGATAAAATGAATCGCTGGAAGACCTACGCTCAGGAGCAGCGGGAGTGGGAGGAGAGCCAGTCCCGCCCTTTGGCCGGCCCTTTCAGCCGTTGGCGCCGGCGAGAAGACGACCAGGATGACTCCGCCGATGACAATAGCGTTTTGGACTTGGGGGGAACTGGTGCTTCTTCCAACCCCTTCGCCCACCTACGTCCTCAGGGCCGCTTGGGCAGATTGTATTAAAAAAAAATAAAAAAAAAAAACCACTTACCAGAGCCATGGCAACAGCGTCGGTCCCTTTGTGTGTTTTCTCCCCTCTTCCCAGTAGCAAAATGAGACGAGCGGTGGGAGTGCCACCCGTGATGGCATACGCAGAGGGTCCTCCTCCTCCTTCTTACGAAAGCGTGATGGGATCAGCGGATTCGCCGGCAACGCTGGAGGCGCTCTACGTTCCTCCCCGCTACCTGGGGCCTACGGAAGGGCGAAACAGCATTCGTTACTCAGAGTTGGCGCCGCTATATGACACCACCCGGGTTTATCTAGTGGATAACAAATCGGCAGACATTGCCTCCTTGAACTACCAAAATGACCACAGCAACTTTCAAACCACGGTGGTGCAGAACAATGACTTCACACCAGCGGAGGCGGGGACGCAAACCATTAACTTTGACGAGCGCTCGCGGTGGGGTGCTGACCTAAAAACAATCCTGCGCACAAACATGCCCAACATAAACGAGTTTATGTCTACCAACAAGTTTAAAGCTCGGCTAATGGTAGAAAAAAAAAATAAGGAGACTGGTTTACCGCGCTACGAGTGGTTTGAGTTTACCTTGCCCGAAGGAAACTACTCGGAAACTATGACCATTGATCTTATGAATAACGCCATTGTAGACAACTACTTGGAAGTGGGAAGACAAAACGGCGTGCTAGAAAGCGACATAGGGGTGAAGTTTGACACGCGCAATTTCCGTTTGGGTTGGGACCCGGTAACCAAGCTTGTCATGCCAGGCGTGTACACCAATGAAGCGTTTCATCCGGATATTGTTCTATTGCCGGGGTGCGGAGTGGATTTTACGCAGAGTCGTCTTAGTAATCTGCTGGGAATCCGTAAGCGGCTGCCGTTTCAAGAAGGTTTTCAAATCATGTATGAGGATTTGGAGGGAGGTAACATTCCGGCCTTGTTAGACGTTGCAAAGTATGAAGCTAGCATTCAGAAAGCCAAAGAGGAGGGAAAAGAAATTGGCGACGATACTTTTGCAACCCGCCCCCAAGATCTGGTAATCGAACCAGTGGCAAAAGATAGCAAAAATCGCAGCTACAATTTGCTGCCTAATGATCAAAACAACACCGCATATCGCAGCTGGTTTTTAGCCTACAACTATGGAGACCCCAAGAAGGGAGTGCAATCCTGGACTTTATTGACCACAGCGGACGTCACGTGCGGGTCGCAGCAGGTGTACTGGTCTTTACCCGACATGATGCAAGACCCAGTAACTTTTCGCCCGTCTACGCAAGTCAGCAACTACCCAGTAGTGGGGGTTGAATTGCTGCCAGTACACGCCAAAAGTTTCTACAATGAGCAGGCCGTTTACTCTCAGCTTATCCGCCAGTCCACCGCGCTTACACACGTCTTCAATCGCTTTCCTGAGAATCAGATACTGGTGCGTCCGCCCGCTCCGACCATTACCACCGTCAGTGAAAACGTTCCCGCCCTCACAGATCACGGAACCCTGCCGCTGCGCAGCAGTATCAGTGGAGTCCAGCGCGTGACCATCACTGACGCCCGCCGTCGGACCTGTCCCTACGTGCACAAAGCCCTGGGCATAGTTGCTCCAAAAGTGCTTTCTAGCCGCACCTTTTAACATGTCTATTCTAATCTCGCCCGATAATAATACCGGCTGGGGGTTGCACTCTGCCGGCATGTATGGCGGTGCCAAAAGGCGTTCCAGCCAGCATCCTGTTCGTGTGCGAGGGCATTACCGCGCTCCCTGGGGGGCCCACACCCGGGGCATAATTTCCGCCCGCACCACCGTTGATGACGTGATTGACTCTGTAGTAGCCGACGCTAGACGGTATCAGCGACCCACGTCCACGGTGGATTCCGTGATTGACAGCGTGGTAGCAGATGCCAGGCGCTATGCGCAGCGCAAAAGCCGTTTGCGGCGTCGCCGGCGACGACCCACGACTGCCATGATTGCCGCTCGAGCGGTGTTAAGGCGTGCGCGTCGGATAGGACGGCGAGCCATGCGCCGAGCCGCTGCCGCTGCCAGCAGCTC
>OBWY01001782.1_pt1 | contig 11746 bp, 10 predicted proteins | sample 1538081 | NCBI WGS metagenome assembly OBWY01 (sample SAMEA2580089, study PRJEB22360) | human gut metagenome | biome: human gut; feature: human-associated habitat; material: faeces | place: Denmark | collected 2008/2010
GCCGCCTGAATCGTTGGGCGGCGCGCTCCCGTGATATTGTCGATTGTTGCGTTGCAGAACACTTCTTCGAAGAACCGGAAAGGAGGTCCGACATGGCCAAGGAACAAGGTGTGAAGCCGATTGCGCAGAACAAGAAGGCACGCCATGATTACGCCATCGAAGACAAGTATGAAGCCGGTCTGGTGTTGACCGGCACTGAGGTGAAGTCGCTTCGTGAGGGACGTGCATCGCTGGCCGAATCGTTCATCACCATTGACCGTCGCGGTGAAATGTGGCTTGAGGGAGCCAACATTCCTGAATATCTCAATGGTACGTGGAACAATCATGCCCCTAAGCGCAAGCGTAAGCTACTGCTTCATGCGGCGCAGATCGACAAGCTGGCACGTCAAAGCCAAGCCAAAGGTTTCACCATCATTCCGCTGAGCCTGTATTTCAAGGATGGCCGTGTCAAGGCGGAAATTGCGTTGGCTCGAGGCAAGAAGGAATTCGACAAGCGTCAGGCGTTGCGCGAGGAACAAGACAAGCGTGAGGCATTGCGTGCCATGCGCTATGCCAACAAGCAAGTGCGATAAGTCGAAACCGGAAAATTTCCTGTTTCACATACTGACATAAAGCGGTGGTCGTAATCTTTTTGTAGCTTGCCCTCTCTAGTGTATGGTTCGGATTCGGTCGAATAGACTGAGCGAGACATAGGAGAAAAGGATATGGAAGCGAAGAAAAGTCTGAAGACGGCTGCCGCGTGTGCGCTGAGCGTTGCGATGCTGTTTGCTGGAGCGGCATGCGGTACCAGTGATGGAAGCGACGATGCGGCTTCGTCCGATAGCGGTTCGAAATCGAGCGAGCTGACGGGATATGACGTTTCGTCGGTGCAGAAAGACGATGACATCGCCAAACTGTTGCCCGACTATGTGACGAAGGACGGCAAGCTCACCATCGGTATGGACACGTCGTACGCTCCCGCCGAATTCCTTGCGGAGGACGGCAAGACCCCGGTCGGCTTCGATGTCGACATCGCCAAGGCTTTGGCGCAGGTGTTCGGCCTTGAAGCGGATCCGGAAACCGCGAATTTCGATTCGATCATTCCATCGGTCGGCACCAAGTACGATATCGGCATTTCGTCGTTCACCGTGACCAAGGAACGTTTGGAAGCGGTTGATTTCGTAAGCCATTTCGATGCCGGATCGGCATGGGCCGTGAAGAAGGGCAATCCGAACAAGATCGACGTGTCCGATCTGTGTGGCAAGAAGGTGGCCGTGCAGACTGCAACCATGCAGGAGACCGAAGCGAACAAGATGGCCAAGCAATGCGAGGCCGACGGCAAGGATAAGCTTGAAGTGATCTCCAGCAAGCTGCAGACCGATGTGACCACGAACGTTGTCACCGGCAAGGCTGACGTGTTCTATGCCGATTCGCCGGTTGCGGGCTATGCCATCGCACAGACCGATGGACAGCTGGAAATGCTGGGCAAGGTCGAAGGCGTCGCCCCGGAAGGCATCGTCATCAAAAAAGGCGACAGCCAGATGGATGAGGCCGTGCAGAAGGCCGTGCAGAAGCTCATCGACGACGGTACGTATCTGAAGATCCTCAAGTATTGGGGTGTCGAGGACGGTGCCATCGAAACGTCGGAAATCAATACGCCGGGCGCCGAATGATTCCATGATTGAACCGTCCGCGGATCAGACGGTTTTAAGGATCGCCTAGCTGGCAACGTGCCGGGAACAAAGCGGGTTTTGATCATATTGTGATATGGCAAAACCCGCTTTTTCGTAAGGAAAAACGGCATATCGAATAGAGTTTGCGTGCTATTAACGTGGCCGTAGCAATCGTTTTCTATGGTGCCCGCAGAACTTCGGTTCGGCCGTATTCATGCGGTTGGGAATGAAGAGAGGATTCGCGATGGCTTTCAATAATCTGAGGAAACTCGCCGTTTTTGCGCTAAGCGCCGCCATGATCGTTTCGTTGGGTGCGTGCGGCACATCGGAACAGTCCGATTCCACGGCTTCCGGTGATTCTGAGTCGTCGTCGAACACTGCCGGTTATGACGTTTCCGGCGTGACGAAGGATGATGATATAGCCGCGATGCTGCCGGAATCAGTCACCAAAGACGGCAAGCTCACCGTCGGCATGGACACGTCGTACGCTCCTGCCGAATTCCTTGCGGAGGACGGCAAGACCCCGATCGGTTTCGATGTCGATATCGCGAAGGCGCTCGCCAATATGTTCGGTCTTGAGGCCGTGCCGCAAACGTCGAACTTCGATTCGATCATTCCGTCGATCGGCACCAAGTACGATATCGGCATTTCGTCGTTCACCATCACGCCCGAGCGTATGGAAGCCGTCGATTTCGTGAGCATGTTCAAGGCTGGTTCCACGTGGGTGGTGAAAAAGGGAAATCCGAACAAGGTCGATACTTCCGACCTGTGCGGCTTGAAGATCGCGGTGCAGACGGGCACCACGCAGGAAGAGGAAGTCAACGCGGCCGCCAAACAATGCAAGGCCGACGGCAAGTCCGAAGTGCAGATTCTGTCGAATAAGCTGCAGACCGATGTGACCACGAACGTGGCGACGGGCAAGGCTGACGTATTCTATGCCGATTCGCCGGTCGCCGGCTATGCCATCGCACAAACCGAAGATACGCTAGAAGCCCTCGGCGAGGATGTCGGCGTGACCAAGGAAGCCGTGGCAATTAAGAAAGGCGATTCCGATACCGCCAAGGCGGTGCAGGCCGCACTGCAGAAGCTTATGGATGACGGCACGTATATGAAGATCCTCAAGCATTGGGGCGTGGAGAATGGATCGATCGACAAAGCCGAAATCAATCCGACCGACCTCGGCTGAACGATCAAACGTAAGGCAGGCATCGCACACGGCGATACTGTGATGCCGATATGACGGAAGGCATGTGGACCAAATCCGCGTGTCTTCCGTTTTTCGTATATGGATCTTCCGTGATTCGACGGAGCTCATTGCGCGATTCTTGGCTGGTACGTAAGTTTTGCGCAACGTAACGTACATGTAGCATTGCGCTCTTATCGTGCCTATTTGAGATACTGAGGTTCTCTGCAACCGAATGGCGTTGAGATTTTCGGTATGGCAATGAAGAGATAAGAAGAAGGATATGCGTATCATGTCTTTGAAGATCAAGTCCGTTGTGGCGCTTGCGCTGAGTGCGGCGATGTTGTTTTCCACTGCCGCTTGCGGCACCTCCGATGCGTCCAAATCCGGTGATTCGTCGGATTCGTCGAACACTACCACCGGTTACGATGTCAGCACCATTGAAAAGGATGACGAGCTGGCCAAGCTGGTTCCGTCCGGCGATCTGGTGAAGGACGGAGAGCTTTCCGCCGGTATGGAGCTTTCGTACGCTCCGGCTGAATTCTATGCCGAAGACGGCAAGACTCCGGTCGGCTATGATATCGACATGACCAAGGCCATCGCCAAGACGCTTGGTTTGAAGCCGAACATCGTGTCTTCCATGTTCGACACCATCATTCCTTCCATTGGCTCCAAGTATGATCTGGGCATTACCGCCATGACCATCACCGAAGAGCGTATGCAGTCCGTGGATTTCGTGAGCTACTACCGTGCAGGTTCCACGTGGGCCGTGCAGAAGGGCAATCCGAAGAAACTCGACACTTCCGACATGTGTGGCGCGAAGATCGCGGTGCAGACCGGCACCGTGCAGGAAGAAGAGGCCAACACCATCGCCAAAGGATGCGAGGCCGATAACAAGGCCGAGGTGATGTCGTACAAGCGTCAGGCCGAAGCAGCCACCGCAGTGGCTACGGGCAAGGCCGATGCGTTCTATGCCGATTCGCCGGTCGCCGGCTATGCTATCTCCCAGACTGACGGACAGCTTGAAGCCTTGGGCGACGTCGAAGGCGTGGCCAAGCAGGGCATCGCTGTTAAGAAGGGCAACACCCAGCTTGCTGAAGCCGTGCAGAAGGCCGTACAGAAGCTGATGGACGATGGCACGTATATGAAGATCCTCAAGCATTGGGGCGTGGAATCCGGCGCTCTTGACAAGGCTGAGATCAACCCGACCGATCTCGACTGATCTCATCCCCACTATTTACATCAACAACGAAGGAACTGAAGCATCATGGCGAAAAAACAGATCGACGGCGATGGCCTCGATATTCCGAATCGCATCAAGGCGCTGCCGGTTAAGCGTACGGGCCCGATTGTGGCGGCGGTCATCGTCGCTCTGTTCGCCGCCATGCTGCTGCAGGGCCTGATTACCAATCCGCGTTTCGAATGGAATGTGGTCTGGAAGTACCTGTTCAACGAGAATGTGCTCGAAGGCATCAAATACACGTTGCTGCTGACGGTCATCTCTATGGTCATCGCCATTATTCTGGCAGTGATTTTGGCCGTGATGCGCAAGTCCATCAATCCGGTGCTGCGTGGCGTGAGCTGGTTCTACATTTGGTTCTTCCGTGGCACCCCTGTGTATACGCAGCTGGTGTTCTGGGGTCTGTTCGCCGTGTTGGTGCCTCGCATCGGCGTGGGCATTCCGTTCACTTCCATTGAATTCTGGAGCATTGACTCGCAGTCCGTCATTACCGCGTTCAACGCGGCATGGCTGGGTCTCGCACTGAACGAAGCGGCATATCTGGCTGAAATCGTGCGTGCGGGTCTTGAAGCCGTCGATCCGGGTCAGACCGAAGCGGCCAAGGCGCTGGGTATGAAGCGCTCCATGATCATGCGTCGCGTGGTGCTTCCTCAGGCCATGCGCATCATCATTCCGCCGACCGGCAACGAGTTCATCGGCATGTTGAAGACCACTTCGCTGGTCAACGCCGTGCCGTTCACGCTGGAACTGCAGTTCGCCACCACCGCAATCGCAACCCGACTGTACAAGCCGATTCCGCTGCTGATCGTGGCCTGCATCTGGTATTTGGTGATCACCTCCATTCTGATGGTGCTGCAGTCTCGTCTGGAGAAGCATTTCGGCAAGGGCTTCGATGCACGACCGGCCGGCGCGCGCGGCAAGCAGCCGCTGCCGGGCAAAACCGAAGGCGAACCGAAAGACGATATCACCAAGCAGAACAAGGCAACGTTCGCGGGCATGACCGCGTGAGGGGAGTGAGCAATGACTGAACCAACCACCAACGGTGTTGTTCCCGCAGTGAAGGCCACGCAGGTGCATAAGGCTTTCGGTAGCCTGCATGTGCTCAAGGGCGTCGATATGACGGTTATGCCCGGCTCGGTGACGGTGATTCTGGGACCTTCCGGTTCCGGAAAATCCACGTTCCTGCGCCTGATCAACCAGTTGGAAACGCTGACCGGCGGCGAAATCGACGTCGACGGTGAAATGATCGGCTACAAGTATGTCGACAAGGACGGCAAGCAGGTGCTGCAGACCCTGAACGACAAGGAAGTGGCCGAGCAGCGTTCCAAACTGGGCATGGTGTTCCAGAGGTTCAACCTGTTCCCGCACATGACGGCTCTCGAAAATGTGATGGAAGCGCCGATCCATGTCAAGCACATGGATAAAAAGGAAGCCCGCAAGCTTGCCATCGAAGAGCTGAACCGCGTGGGCATGGGCGATCGCCTCGACCACTATCCGGCACAGCTTTCCGGAGGCCAGCAGCAGCGTGTGGCTATCGCCCGTGCGCTCGCCATGAAGCCGGAAATCATGCTGTTCGACGAGCCGACTTCAGCACTCGATCCGGAATTGGTGGGCGAAGTGCTGAACGTCATGCTGTCTTTGGCGAAAGAAGGCATGACCATGGTGGTTGTCACCCACGAAATAGGCTTCGCGCGCGAAGTCGCCGATCAGATCGTATTCATGGACGGCGGTGTTGTTGTGGAACAGGGCGGTCCTGAAATCATCGACAATCCGCAGGAACCACGATTCAAGGACTTCCTGCAGCACGTGCTGTAAATCGCCGTAAGCATAATCGTTAAGGATCAGACATCTCTTCGTCGCGAGAATTGCGATTAAGGGAAGAGCTGAAGAAAATCCCCATGTTGAAAACTGTCAGCATGGGGATTTTTGTGTCCATATATCAAAGGTTCGGTGCGATGGGACGGTTTCGTTTCGAAAATGACACCATTACCCGATAAGCTGGGGTGTTATGTGTGGAATCGTAGGATATGCAGGAAATGTGGAAACCGCGTGCGGCAAGCCGTTGGAGGTGTGCCTCCAAGGCCTACAGCGTTTGGAATACCGCGGGTATGATTCGGCCGGTGTGGCGCTGACCGCGCCCGGCATGGACCATGTGGAAGTGCGCAAGAAGGCGGGTCGCCTCGCCAACCTGATCGAAGACGTGGAACGCAAACCGATGCCGATGGCCACCGTGGGCATCGGCCATACCCGTTGGGCCACCAACGGCGTGCCGAACGACATCAACGCGCATCCTCATACCTCGCAAGACGGCAAGGTCGCCATCATTCATAATGGCATCATCGAAAACGCCTCTCAGCTTCGTCTTGATCTGCAGACGGAAGGTTACCGTTTCTCATCGGAAACCGATACGGAGGTTGCGGCGAAACTACTGGGCAAAATCAGTGAGAAAATCGTTGAGGAAACCGGCAAGCCCGACTTGTTCAAGGCCGTGCGACGCCTGGCACGCATGCTAGAAGGCGCATTCACGATTCTCGCCACCGACTGCCGTCAGCCGGATATCGTGGTCGGCGCCCGTCATGGTTCGCCGCTGGTGGTTGGTCTTGGCGAAGGTGAGAATTTTCTCGGTTCCGATGTGGCCGCGTTCGTGGCCTACACGAAGCGTGCCATGGAAATCGATCAGGATCAGGCCGTGATGGTGTCCGCCGATAAGGTCGTGGTGTCTGATTTCATGGGCAACATCGTGGCCGATCCGAAGACCTACACCGTGGATTGGGATGCTTCCGCGGCCGAAAAGGGCGGTTGGGACTCCTTCATGAACAAGGAGATCCACGAAGGGCCGGCGGCGGTGCAGCGCACGCTGTTGGGACGTCTCGGCAAGGACGGCAATATCAATCTTGACGAGGTTCGCATCGACGAGCATGATTTCAAGGCGATCGACAAGATTATCGTTATCGCCTGCGGTACCGCCGCCTATGCGGGCATGGTGGCCAAGTACGCCATCGAGCATTGGGTGCGTATTCCGGTGGAAGTGGAGCTCGCCCACGAATTCCGCTATCGTGATCCGATTCTCACCCCGCGCACGTTGGTGGTGGCCATTTCGCAGTCCGGTGAAACCATGGATACGCTGATGGCATTGCGTCATGCGCGCGAGCAGGGTTCGAAGGTGCTGGCCATCTGCAACACGCAGGGCGCGTCCATTCCGCGTGAATCCGACGCGGTGCTGTACACGCACGCTGGTCCGGAAGTGGCGGTCGCCTCCACCAAGGCGTTCGTGGCGCAGATTACTGCCGCCTACGTGCTTGGCTTGTATTTGGCGCAGGTCAAGGGTGCAATGTTCCGCGACGAAATCGCGCAGACGTTGGATTCCCTCAAAGACATGCCTCGCAAGATCCAGTGGATTCTCGACACGCAGACCGAGACCGTGCATGATGCTGCCGCGCAGATGGTCGATGCGAAGTCCTTCCTGTTCCTGGGGCGTCATGTCGGCTACCCGGTCGCGATGGAAGGTGCGTTGAAATTGAAGGAAATCGCCTACACCTTCACCGAAGGTTTCGCGGCCGGCGAACTCAAGCACGGTCCGATCGCATTGGTGGACGAAGGCGAACCGGTAGTGTTCATCGTGCCGCCGGCACGTGGCCGCAATGTGCTGCACGCCAAGGTTATTTCCGGTATCGAAGAGGTCAAGGCCCGTGGCGCGTACATTATCGCCGTGGCCGAAGAGAACGATCCCGATGTTGAACGCTACGCGGACGTGGTGTTCTGGCGTCCGGCCTGCCCAACGCTGATGAGTCCGCTGGTGGACGTGGTGCCGCTGCAGCTATTCGCCATGGACATGGCCAAGCTGAAGAATTACGACGTTGACAAGCCTCGTAATCTTGCCAAGTCCGTCACCGTGGAGTAACCGTTCATACGATGCGTCAACAGAGTCAGCAGAAGAGGCATCGTTACGTTCTTGAAGAACCTCGCATTCCGTTCGAATGTGAGGTTCTTTACGAGAACGATGCGATTATCGTGGTTGACAAACCGCATTTTCTCGCCACCACACCGCGCGGCATGTGGTATCGTGAAACCGCGTTGATCCGACTTCGGGAACAGTATGGCGAACCTGATATTGTTCCCGCGCACCGTTTGGACCGACTTACCGCAGGTATCGTCGTATTTGTGCGCAAACCGGAATTGCGTGGCGCTTACCAAATGCTGTTCCAGAATCGCAAAACCATCAAAACCTATGAATGTTTGGCGCCACTTGCCCCCGAACAGCATCCGCAATACGGAACAATCGTAAGAATCGACAGGCATCAACCATTTCCGGCAATCCGAGCATCGCATATTTGCAAGGATCGCGGGCGACTTCAGGCCTACGAAATTCCGGAAATCGTCAATGCGCAAACGTTGATTGAGCGGGGGAACACGGTACGTTGCATCGATGGCAAAGCATATGTGAATTATGTGCTGCACCCGAAAACCGGCAAAACGCATCAGTTGCGTGTGCATATGAATTCGTTGGGATTGCCGATTTTGGGCGATGATTTCTATCCGAATATTGTGCAGCATTCTTACGATGATTTCTCGCAACCGTTGGAATTAGTGGCTCGTGAATTACATTTCGACGATCCGGTGACGGGAGAGCCTCGTACGTTCGTTTCGAAAGTGCCGCTTGGCTGATTAACAGTCTGATCAGCAGACATGGCTCGATGAATAAAGATATATAAACTGTTCATCGCTGTACTGATATTTGATCGCATCGCTATGGCGTGTTGAAGTTGCGCGTCCCTATAATTGGACATTTTACATTTCGTGTTATCGAGCGTGATTAGGATGTGCTCTTGTTGTGCTGGCTGGCAAAGGCAAGCCAGCTGGAAAGAACGAGAGAGAATATGAACCATATTTCGAAAGCGCTTCGTGGCGTTGCCGACAAATATAACGGCGTATCACTGATTATCCGCATTATCGTCGGTCTTATCGCGGGCACCGCACTGGCATTGGTCGTCCCGCATATGACGTGGATCGGCGAATTCGGCACCCTGTTCGTAAGCGCATTGAAGGCCGTCGCTCCGATTCTGGTGTTTGTGCTGGTGGCAAGCGCTTTGGCTCAAGGTAATTCCAAGCTTGACGGCCGTTTTGGCACGGTGCTTTTCCTGTATCTGTTCACCACGTTCCTGTCCGCCGTCGTGGCGGTGCTGACGTCTCGCACGTTCCCGCAGACCATATCGTTGGGCGATGCCGCTGACGCCGATGTGGTGCCGCAGGGCTTGAGTGAGGTTGTGCAGACGTTGCTGACCAATATTGTGGCTAATCCGATTCAGGCAATGATCGACGGCAACTACATCTGCATTCTGATGTGGGCTTGTCTGTTCGGTCTTGCCATGAAGGGTATTGCCAATGAAAGCTCCAAGGCGTTCCTCGCCAATGTGGCCGATGGCGTGTCTCAGGTGATTCGTTGGGTCATCAATCTCGCCCCGTTCGGCATTATGGGCTTGGTGTTCACCAGCGTTTCCGAAAACGGCTTGGCGGCCTTCACCGAGTACGGTAGCCTCCTGCTCCTGCTCGTCGGCACCATGCTGCTGATGGTGCTCGTGTTCGGCCCGCTGGTCATTTTCCTGTACCTGCACCGCAACCCGTATCCGCTGGTATACCGCTGCTTCAAGGAATCCGGACTGACCGCATTCTTCACCCGTTCCTCCGCGGCGAATATTCCGGTCAACATGCAGCTGTGCGAGAAGCTTGGTCTTGATAAAGACATGTATTCCGTGTCCATTCCGCTGGGCGCAACCATCAACATGAACGGTGCTGCCATCACCATCACCATCATGGCCATGGCTGCTGCCAATACGATGGGCATTCAGATTTCGCTGCCGGCCGCCATTCTGCTGTCTGTGGTGTCGGCGCTCGGTGCATGTGGCGCTTCCGGCGTGGCCGGCGGTTCGCTGCTGCTTATTCCGATGGCTTGCTCGCTGTTCGGCATCAGCAACGACATCGCCATGCAGGTGGTGGGTGTCGGCTTCATCATTGGTGTTATTCAGGATTCTGTGGAGACCTGCCTGAATTCCGCTTCCGATGTGGAGTTTGCGGCGACCGCCGAATATCATGCTTGGCTCAAGCAGGGCCGTCAGCTTCCTGCGTTCATGTATTCCAAGAAGGAACGCCAGCAGCTCGGCATCGAAGCCTGATTTCGCCCGATTCCGGTTTTTCGTTCAATCTAGAAGGCGTCTCTCCCACGCGGTTCACCCACGCTGGAGAGACGCCTTTTTCGTATTGGCTGATTTGATTGATTGCGTTGATTAAAGTCGCGAGATATTGCGATTAGTCGAGTTTCGCTACGGATCCGCGGTCGATGAATTCGGGGGTGATAAGTTTCTTGATTCCAGAAGGCACTTTTTTGCCATTGCATTGTTGTTCGATCATGGAAAAAGCCTCTTTTCCCACAGTTCTGAGCTTGAGACGTACGGTGGTCAGTTCAAGACGGGGCACAACGCCGCGGAGTGAATCGTCCACACCGATGATGCTGACATCTTCGGGAACGCGCTTTCCGGCTGTCCTCAGGCCAAGCATGGCACCGTATGCCATTTGATCGTTGCCTGCGAAAATTGCGGTGCAATCCTTTTCGTGGGCCAAGGCCAATCCGGCTTGGTAGCCGCTATCTGCTTCCCAGTCGCCGTAATACATGGGTGGTGTGGGAATGCCGACTTGCGCTAATGCGTCGCGCCACCCTCTGATGCGGCTCTGTGCTGCGCGTGAAACGGTGGGGCCTGCGATGTGGTACACAGTTTTATGCCCCTTCGACAGGAAAAAGTCCACGGCTGCAGTGGCGCAACCATACGAGTCCGAATCGATGGTAGGGCAGTGGTTTGCCGGTTCCTCGCAAATAAGCACTACCGGTAGGTTGTCGGATGGCTTGAACTGGTTGAAGTCGGTGAAATCGCGTTCCATAATCACGATTGCACCATCGAGGGGGAGGCCTTCCACAAGTTTCAGTGCGCCGGCGAGTGACTGATCCTGCAGGTTATCCAAGGGGCGAATGGTGATGGAATAGCCGCTATTCGCGGCCGCTGTAGTGATGCCTTCGAGGATACGTGAGTTCCCGTAGGCCGACATATGCGAAAGCAGTACACCAACATTGTTGAAATGTCCGCTTTTCAAAGCACGTGCCGCATAATTCGGCCTGTATCCGAGATGCTCCATGGCTGCCTCGACCTTAAGTTTCGTCGCTGGGCGTACGACATCGCTCCCATTAGCCACTCGGGAAACGGTCTGCGGTGAAACCCCTGCTTCCCTAGCGACGTCTTGCAGCGAGACTGAGTTGCGTGCCATGTGTATCTACCTTCCGAACGAAAATGCGTACTGTGCTTAACTTTACATGCTTACTTCTGTATTGTTTTCGTCACCATGCAATTTGTTCGATGCAGTGAATATGTGGTCTAGAATGTGCGAAAAGTAGACACTTTTGGAATATAGTGTTATTATGATAACGCAAACATTTGGAAGGAGCTGTTTTACGGGGGTGTAAATTGCCCTGTGAAATGGTATTGCCTCGAAGGAGAGGAATGATGTCAGCAACGGAAGTTGTTGCCAATATGCCACTGCATTCGGCAACCGTGCGTGTCAATAAACACAAGGCGGATTGGCGTGGTTGGAAGTTTATGTGGCCGTTCGCGTTGGTGTTCGTGTTCG
>OBWY01001809.1_pt1 | contig 11573 bp, 7 predicted proteins | sample 1538081 | NCBI WGS metagenome assembly OBWY01 (sample SAMEA2580089, study PRJEB22360) | human gut metagenome | biome: human gut; feature: human-associated habitat; material: faeces | place: Denmark | collected 2008/2010
AAATTTGAATTAACGTTCAAGGTTGTTTTGTTATTCAGTTATCAAGGTTTTGTGTCGTTCTTTTTTTGTGACACAACTTCTTTATTTTATCACATTCAGAAGTCTTTGTCAAGAACTTTTTTAATTTATTTTTTAATGTTTTGTTGCTTTTCTTGAGCAACTCGTACATTTTATCATATTCTCATTCATCTGTCAAGCACTTTTTTATTTTTCTTCTTTATTTTCCAAATAAGAGTGAAAAAATATTACGGAGAAGGAGGGATTTGAACCCTCGCACCGCGCGAACGATCTACACCCTTAGCAGGGGCGCCTCTTCAGCCACTTGAGTACTTCTCCATAATGCCTAAATAAATGAAAATATTCAATTCCGTTGCACACTGATGCACAACGCTTTATTATATTAGCAAAAAGGCTGACAAAAGTCAAGCCTTTTTTTAATTATTTTTTCCATTTTTCTTTTGCAGTCTCATAAAGGTTGTTTCCATCTTTATCAATAACTACAATAACAGGTAGATTTTCAATCTCTAACTTACGGATTGCCTCTGTGCCAAGATCATCGTAAGCAATTACTTCTGCCTTCTTAATACATTTAGATAATAATGCACCCGCTCCACCTACTGCGGCAAAGTATACTGCACCATTTCTCTTCATTGCTTCTATAACTTCAGGAGAACGCTTTCCTTTACCTACCATGCCTTTTAATCCTTTATCAAGCATCTCAGGGGTATACTTATCCATACGACTGCTTGTAGTAGGCCCTGCAGAACCAATAACCTGTCCCTCTCTTGCCGGACTTGGCCCAAGGTAATATAAAACATTGCCATTTAGTTCTATAGGTAAAGATTCCCCTTTATGCATACTTTCATACATTCTTTTATGTGCTGCGTCTCTGGCAGTATAAATAATTCCAGACAGGTATACATAGTCCCCTGCCTTTAAAGTATTAATATCTTCTTCAGAAAGTGGAACCTGAATTGTTTTATTCATGACTGTATCCTCCCTTATAAAGTTCTTACTGCATGACGATTTACATGACAGCACATATTTACGGCAACCGGAAGTCCTGCAATATGCGTAGGATATGTATTAATGTTGACAGCAAGTGCTGTAACAGTTCCACCAAGTCCTGCTGCTCCAATTCCAAGATTATTTACCTTTTCAAGAACCTCTTCTTCCATTGCTTTAATAGAAGGAAACTCGGAATGAGTACCCACAGGTCTTGTAAGTGCCTGCTTTGCCATAAGAGCAGCCTTTTCAAATGTACCGCCAATACCAACACCGACAACAACTGGAGGACAGGCATTTGGTCCTGCTTCCCGTACAGCGGATACAATCGCATTCACTGCACCTTCCATACCATCTGCCGGTTTAAGCATAAATACACGGCTCATATTTTCACTTCCGAAGCCCTTTGGTGCTACAGTAAGCTTAATATTCTCTCCTGGAACAATGCTGTAATGAATAACAGCAGGAGTATTATCTTTTGTATTTTCTCTGATAAATGGGTCATTTACTACAGATTTGCGAAGATATCCTTCTACATATCCATCATGTACCCCTTTATTGATGGCATCCGTAAGAGAACCGCCCTCAATATGTACATCCTGGCCTACCTCTGCAAATACAACTGCCATCCCTGTATCTTGACAGATTGGAATCTGCTCTGCTCCTGCAATATCAAGATTCTCTTTTAGCTGATTAAGAATCTGGCAGCCAAGAGGGTTCTCTTCCTGTTCTGCCGCTTTGTATAAAGCATTCTTCATGTCATCTGAAAGATAGTAATTGGCCTCGATACACATTTCTTTAATATTCTTAGAAATTTCCTCTACGTTAATTACTCGCATCTTTATACCTCTTTATCCGTTTAATCCACAGATGATAAATTATTGAAATAAAATCAAAATAATCAAATACATCTGTGGATTAGTCTGGGGCAATCCTTAGTCAATAAGAGCTGGTAATCTTTCTCCCTGCTTACTGACTTTTATTACCCTGTATGAAAAATTTAAACTTCTTCTGGTGCTGTTTCATTTTCTATGGCTTCATTCTCATCTGATACAGTCTCTTCAGATACTTCAGATGTATCTTCTTCCATATCTTCAGACTCATCCTCTTCCTGGAATCTTACCTTTGCAACACTGGCAACTTTAATATCGCTGTCTGCATCAATATTAATCAGCTTAACACCAGAAGTATTTCGACCAATAACAGAAATAGAATCACTCTTCATTCGAATCACAATTCCCTCTGTCGTAATAAGCATAATCTCTTCTTCTGGCTTAATCGTCTTCACTCCGATAACATAGCCGGTCTTCTCCGTAATCTTATAACATCTAAGACCCTTTCCGCCACGATGCTGTACGGTAAATTCATCAAGTGGAGTACGTTTACCCATACCTTTTTCAGATACGATGAGTAAATCATCTCCTTCAGAATGAATCTGCATACCGACTACTTCATCTGTATCTCCAAGATTCATTCCGATAACACCCATAGAAACTCGTCCGGTTTCTCGTACATCCTGAAGCTTAAAGCGGATACACTGACCTTCTCTTGATACGAGGAAAATGTCTTCGTTCTCATCGGTCTGTTTTACTTCAATAAGCTCATCGCCTTCTCGTAAGGAAATCGCAGCCAGACCATTTTTACGGACGTTCTTATACTCATCAAATCCTGTCTTCTTTACAATACCATTTCTCGTAGCCATAACAAGATAATGCTGCTTTCCATCTTCTGATAATGGAATAATCGCTGTGATCTTCTCTTCTGGCTGGAGCTGAAGAAGATTGATGATATTCACTCCTCTTGCTGTTCTGCTGGATTCCGGAATCTCATATCCCTTTAAGCGATATACACGTCCCTTATTTGTAAAGAACATGATGTAGTTATGAGTGCTTGTCATGAATAAATCTTCGATATGGTCTTCATCGATCACATTCATACCCTTGATTCCCTTACCACCACGATTCTGACTGTGGAAGTTATCCGGTGTCATGCGCTTGATATATCCAAGTTTGGAGAAAGTGATAATCGCATCTTTTCTAGGGATTAACGCTTCATCACTTAAATCTTCCATATCCATTTCGATAGAAGTTCTTCTGTCATCACCATATTTGTCACGGATGAGAAGAATTTCCTCGCGGATTACACCTAAGAGAACCTTTTCATCTGCTAAAATAGCTTCTAACTCTGCAATCTTTTTCTCAAGTTCATCATACTCGTTCTGAAGCTTCTCTCTCTCTAAACCGGTAAGCGCACGCAGACGCATATCTACAATCGCCTGTGCCTGTGCCTGAGAAAATTCAAAACGCTTGATTAAGTTATCTCTTGCCTCTGCTACGTTCTTAGAAGCACGGATAATCTCGATAACTTCATCAATGTAATCTAAAGCCTTTAAAAGACCTTCTAAAATGTGCGCTCTCTCTTTTGCCTTGTTCAGCTCGTATTTTGTTCGTCTTGTTACAACATCTTTCTGGTGATTCAGATAATGAACAAGCATTTCTTTTAAGTTAAGAACCTTTGGCTGGTTATCTACAAGCGCAAGCATGATAACACCAAAAGTATCCTGAAGCTGTGTATGTTTAAATAACTGCTTTAATAAAACATTGGCATTCACATCTTTACGTGTCTCGATACAGATCCGCATACCGCTTCTGTCTGATTCATCACGTAATTCTGTGATTCCGTCAATTCTCTTTTCCTTTACTAAATCAGCAATTTTCTCAATTAAACGTGCCTTATTTACCATGTATGGAAGCTCTGTTACGATAATTCTCTGCTTTCCATTCTTCATTGGCTCAATATTTGTTACGGCACGTACTTTAATCTTACCTCTTCCGGTACGATATGCCTGGTCGATTCCCTTACGTCCAAGAATAGCCGCTCCTGTTGGGAAATCCGGACCTTTTACAATCTCTAAAAGCTCATCAATCTCGGTATCTCTGTCTTCCTCCACCTGATTATCAATGATCTTTACCACACCATCAATTGTTTCTCTTAAGTTATGTGGAGGGATATTGGTTGCCATACCAACCGCGATACCCTGTGCCCCATTTACAAGGAGATTTGGAAATCTCGATGGGAGAATGCTTGGCTCTTTCTCTGTCTCATCAAAGTTCGGTACAAAATCAACCGTATCCTTGTAAATGTCTGCTGTCATCTCCATGGAGATCTTAGATAATCTTGCCTCTGTATAACGCATGGCAGCTGCGCCGTCACCGTCCACAGAACCAAAGTTACCATGACCGTCTACTAACGGATAACGGGTAGACCAGTCCTGCGCCAGATTAACTAACGCTCCATAAATAGAGCTGTCACCATGAGGATGATATTTACCCATTGTATCACCGACGATACGAGCACACTTTCTATGTGGCTTATCCGGACCGTTGTTCAGCTCGATCATAGAATAAAGAATTCTTCTCTGAACCGGCTTCAGACCATCTCTTACATCTGGAAGCGCTCTGGATACAATTACACTCATAGCATAATCTATATAAGATTTCTCCATGGTATTTTTCAAATCCACCTCATGGATTTTATCAAAAATATTACTATCGTCCATACTGTCCTCCTGAACTATGATACATACTCCCGAAATCTCAAATATTTAAGAGATTCCGGGAGTATGGAAATGTCAAAAAACTTCTTTTATCAGATATCCAGATTCTGTACATATTTTGCATTCGCTTCGATAAACTCTCTACGCGGTTCTACACGGTCACCCATAAGAGTATCAAATGTCATATCAAGCTCTGAAGCTGCATCATCATCCATATTTACACGCAGCAAAATTCTCTTTTCCGGATCCATAGTTGTCTCCCACAGCTGGGAAGCATCCATCTCACCAAGACCTTTATATCGCTGAATCTTATTGTTACCGTCACGTCCGATATCTGTAAGTATCTTATTTAATTCTTCATCACTGTAGGCATACCACACCTTCTTGTTCTTCTCAACTTTATACAGTGGCGGCTGTGCCAGATATACATGACCTTCTTTGATAAGATCAGGCATAAAACGATATAAGAATGTTAATAATAATGTGGCAATATGTGCACCATCTACATCGGCATCAGTCATAATAATAATCTTATTATATCTGAGTTTTGTAATATCAAAATCCTCATGAATTCCCGTACCAAATGCAGTAATCATCGCACGAATCTCATTATTTACAAGAATCTTATCCAGTCTCGACTTCTCTACGTTAAGAATCTTTCCACGAAGTGGAAGAATCGCCTGTGTTGCACGACTTCTTGCTGTCTTTGCAGAGCCACCCGCGGAATCTCCCTCTACGATGTAGATTTCACAATTCTGTGGGTCTTTATCAGAACAATCTGCCAGCTTACCTGGAAGACTCATTCCGTCAAGTGCAGACTTTCTTCTTGTTAAATCCCTTGCCTTTCTTGCGGCCTCTCTAGCTCTTTGTGCAAGCACCGCCTTCTCACAGATTATCTTTGCAACATTTGGATTCTGCTCAAGGAAATAAGTGAGCTGTTCGCTGACTACACTGTCAACAGCACCTCGCGCTTCACTGTTTCCAAGCTTCTGCTTTGTCTGTCCTTCAAACTGTGGTTCTGGAATCTTAATGCTGACAATGGCAACTAAACCTTCTCTGATATCATCTCCAGTAAGATTCTGCTCACTGTCTTTTAATAACTTATTCTTTCTTGCATAATCATTAAATGTCTTTGTAAGTGCACTTCTAAAACCAGCTAAATGTGTTCCGCCTTCCGGTGTCGTAATATTATTTACAAAGCTATAAACACCTTCGTTATAAGAATCATTATGCTGTAACGCAACTTCTACAACTACATCGCCTTTTTTACCTTCACAATAAATAACCTGTGGGTAAAGTACTTCCTTACTCTTATTCAGATATTCTACATATTCACGAATTCCACCTTCATAGTGGAATGTGAGAGCAATATTCTCTTCTGGTCTCTTATCTTTAAGGACAATCTTTAATCCCTTTGTTAAAAATGCCATCTCACGAAGACGCTGTTTTAACACTGAAAAATCAAAAACAGTCTCTTCGAAAATGGTAGGATCAGGAAGAAATCTTACTTCTGTACCTCTCTTATCTGTATCCCCTACAATCTTTAACGGATATATAACCTTTCCACGTTCATATCTCTGACGGTAAATCTTTCCCTCATGGAAAATATCTACTTCAAGCCATGTGGACAGTGCATTAACAACCGATGCACCTACTCCGTGTAATCCACCGGATACCTTGTATCCTCCACCACCGAACTTTCCTCCTGCATGAAGGATGGTAAACACGACTTCGACTGCTGGAATTCCCTTTTTCTTGTTAATTCCTACAGGTATACCACGGCCATTATCTCTGACCGTGATAGAATTATCTTCATTGATGTACACTTTTACTGTATCACAAAATCCAGCTAATGCCTCATCAACTGCATTATCTACAATCTCATATACCAGATGATGGAGGCCCTTGGATGAAGTACTGCCAATGTACATACCAGGCCTTTTCCGTACAGCTTCAAGACCTTCTAAAATCTGTATCTGATCCGCACCATATTCCTGCGCTGCAGAAATCTGTTCTTCACTCATAATTCAACCTCCTGTCAAAACTTAATCAAATAATTATACCATAAATATCGCCATTTATTCAACTTCTTAAACCAGACCATCTGTTTTTTCTTCCTGTACAATCCCCTCTTTTACACGAAATACCTTGTCTAAGGAGATACGGCTGTTTACAAAATCATCAAGTCCTGTGCAGGAAATTAATGTCTGAATATCCTGAATACTTTCAAGCAGCCACGACTGTCTGCCTGCATCTAACTCTGATAAAACATCATCAAGAAGTAGTATTGGTTTTTCTCCTGTCACCTGCTCAATAAGGCGGATTTCTGACAGCTTTAATGACAGCGCAGCCGTCCTTTGCTGTCCTTGTGAGCCAAATTTACGAATATCGATTCCCCCGACTTTAAATCGAAGATCATCTCTGTGTGGCCCGACACTTGTTGTCCCTGAAGAAATATCTTTATTTCTTTTAGAATAAAGCTGCTCTCTAAATTTTTCTGCCTCCACATTTTTTTCGTATTCTACTTTAATCTGCTCCTTACCACCAGTAAGCTGTCCATGAATCTTTTCCATCATCTCATCAAGAAAATATACAAACTCTTCTCTTTTTTTAATGAGAAACTGTCCGGCAGCAAGAAGCTGCTCATCCCATCCATCCAAAGTATCGATGAGCGCCGGATATAAATTAATTTGTTTTAAAAGATTATTTCGTTCATTCAAAATCTTACTGTAAGCAACAAGCTGCTGCATATAGCCTTTGTCAATCTGGCTCAGCTCCATATCAAGAAATCTTCTTCTTCCCGCCGGGCCTTCTTTAATAATCGACAAATCTTCCGGAGAAAAAAAGACGATGTGCATCATTCCAAGAAGCTCTCCTGAGCGTCTTACCGGCACACCATCTACCGCAACTCCTTTGCTTTTATTTTTCTTTAAATGAACATCCAGACGATGGGATAATGAATCTTTTCTGAAAAAAAGCCGGATATGTGCCTCATCTTCACCAAAACGAATCAGTTCCTTATCCCTGCTTCCTCTATGGGATCTTAAAGTTCCGCTTACATAAATAGACTCTAAAAGATTCGTCTTCCCCTGTGCATTATCTCCAAAAAAAATATTTACTCCAGGAGAAAACTCCACTTTTAGCGAATCAAAATTTCTGTAATTATTTAATTCGATTGATTCAACAAACATGGAGTCCTCCCTTATGGTTATTTTACAACTTTAAATTCTTCGCCTTCGAATTCAAAAACATCACCGTCGTAAAGCTTCTTACCTCTTCTGGTCTCCACCTCACCATTCACTGTTACCTGTCCGTCCTGAATAAGCATTTTTGCATCAATACCAGAAGATACGATGCCTGCTGCCTTCATAGCCTGTCCAAGCTTAATAAATTCATCTCTTAATTTTAATTCTTCCATAGTTTACTTTAATTCCTTTCTGGCTTTTCAATAATCCGAATTATCAGGATAATCTGTAACTCTTGATAACTATTTGCATATTATCTCTATTTATCACCAGCTACACATTACCAGTAATCCGAATTATTAAATAAAAAAGTTTTCATGTCCGTCAACAGCGGACAACTTCGTTAAAATTTATACATTACTGTTACTTACATTGATTGGTAAGATTAAATATAAATAAGAGGATTTCTCATCACGAATGATACAAGGTGCGATAGAGTTGATAAGATAAATGGTAACTTCTTCTTCATCGATAACACGAAGCGCATCTACTAAAAACTTAGGGTTAAAGCCGATAACTAAGTCTTTTCCCTCTTTGCTGATCGCAATCTGGTCTTTCATGGAACCAATCTGAGAAGAAATCATCAGATTCATCTGTTCATTTTCAATCTTAAGGATAATTGGCTTCTTGTCAGACTCTTTTACAAATAAAGTGGAGCGGTCAAGACAGCGTAATAATTCCATTTTGTTGATAGTCAGCTTAGTTTCATAATCGTTAGAAAGCATCTGTCCGATATTATAAAACTTACCTTCTAATAATCTGGAAACTACTTTTGTCTCCCCAAACTCAAATAAAATATGCTTATCTGTTAAATATAAATTAATTGTATCTTTTGCTTCACCTGGAAGAATCTTACTAACTTCGGATAAAGTTTTACCTGGAACGATGACTTCCATTTTAGGATAAGATTCCTGTAATTCAATATTACGAACAGAAATTCTATGACCATCAAGAGAAGTTACCGTCATTTTATTATTTTCAATACTCAAAAGTTCTCCAGTCATTAATTTATTATTTTCATTATCGGATACAGAAAAAATCGTCTGTCTGATTACTTCTTTTAAGTTAAACTGAGAGAGAGTAATTTTGTTTTCTTTTTCAATTTCAGGTAAATGTGAAAAATCGTCTCCTTTTCTTCCCATAATGCTGCACTGAATCTGTTCACATTCAATATTTGTCTTTCCGGACTCGTCTGTTTCGATACAAACATCATTATCTGGAATTTTTTTGATGATTTCAGAAAAGATTTTAGCTTCAAGTGCAATCTTACCAGGTTCGATGATTGTTCCCTGAATAACTGTTTCTATACCAAGTTCCGTATCATTTGCAGTTAATTTAATGCAATCATCATAAGCTTCAATTAGTATACATTGAAGAATATCCATTGTTGTCTTATTGGACACAGCTTTAGAGACTGTATTTACTCCATATAAAAATTGATTCTTAGAGCATGTTATCTTCATAAATGTGTATAACTCCTTTCGGTGTAAAATATATATAAATATAATAAGTTATCCGCAGTAGTAGTAGTAGGGGGTGTGTAGGATGTGAATAACTAAGATAAGGCCGATAATACAAGGATTTTCGAAAAGAATAACTATGCGGATAAGTATGTGAATAAAAAAATAGTTATCCACATAGCAAAAATTGGGCAAAAGTTATCCACAGCTATCCACAAGCAATTCACATCGAATCTGAATAGAATGTGGAAAAAAATAAAGGGTTGTCCCCAGGGTGTGAAGACACCTTTATTTTTTTGTTTCTTCTATATAAATGTACTACGTTGGTGGGTTCAATTTCTTGATGATGATATCAAGATTGCTTTTAAGGTTTTCGTCTGTTTCAAGCATTTTTCCAATTTTATCATGACCGTGTATAACAGTAGTATGGTCACGGTTACCCATAATTTTTCCGATATTTTGGAGAGAATAGTCGGTATATTTACGGGAAAGATACATACAAATCTGTCGTGGATTAGCGATTTCTTTATTTTTCTTCTTAGAAATGATGTCAGAAACAGAAATATTATAGTGTTCGGCAACGACATCCATAATCAACTGTGGAGTTACCTCTTTTTGACATTCAATCGTATCTTTTAAAGCATTTTCCGCTAATTCTAAGGTAACAGGCTTCTTTTCGAGGTTGGCGAAAACATAAATTTTGTTTAAAGCTCCCTCTAATTCACGAATATTGGAATTAATATTTGTAGCAACATACTGCATAACCTCCTGATTAATATCAAGATGCTCTAATTCAGCACGTTTTTTCAAAATTGCCATCTTAGTTTCGTAGTCTGGCGGCTGAATATCCGCAGTAATGCCCCATTCAAAGCGAGATCTAAGACGTTCTTCTAATGTTGCAATTTCTCGCGGATGTTTATCGGAAGAAATTACAATCTGTTTTTTTGCTTCGTGAAGTTCATTAAAAGTATGGAAAAATTCTTCCTGAGTACTTTCTTTTCCTATTATAAACTGGATATCATCGATTAAGAGGACATCAATATTACGGTATTTGTCACGAAATTCCTTATTCTTGTCATGTTTTAAGGAATCGATCAGTTCATTTGTAAATTTTTCAGAGGTTACATATAAAACACGTAAATCTGGGCGATTATTAATGATATGGTGTGCAATGGAATGCATCAAATGCGTCTTTCCAAGTCCAGCTCCTCCATATAAAAAGAGGGGATTGTATGCACCACCAGGTGATTCGGCGACTGCAACGGAAACAGCATGAGCCATTTTGTTTGTCGGGCCGACTACAAATGTATCAAATGTATATCTTGGATTTAAATTACCAATATATTCTGCAGGAACACTGACTTTTTTCGGTTCTGATTTCGGGGCTGCAGAATTGGAGTCGGTAAAAAGAATTTTAAATTGCTTTCCAGTAACCTGCTCAATTGCCATAGAGAGGTAAATGTCGTAATATTTGTGTTTTATAAATTCAATTCCTCGTGGTCCACGTACCATAAAAAAAGTAATACTGTCATCTGTAATTGTCTGAATAATTAGTGGTTGTATCCAAGTATTAACGGCAACTTCGGATATTTCATGTTCTTTTACGAGAATATTCAGAATTTCTTGCCATTTTGACTCAATTAATTCTTTCATTGTTAGCTCCATTCTGGTTTAATATGTTGAACTGTTTTAGTAAAAATATCGAGATTAAAAAACAGCTCGGCTTTTAGTATAAGTGTATAACAGAACCGAAGTTTTTTCAATATACGAATCTTGAGAAAATGTGGATAACTTATTGTGGATAACTGAGAAAAATGCTGTTTTTTCAGAGAAAAAAATGAAAAATAACACATTGTGGATAACTTAAACGAAATTATACACATCAAAAATTGCAGATTAACAGTAGCTCTTGACGAATTTTTGCGGCGGAGTTGTGAATATTTCAATAGTTATGCACAAGTTATGCACATTTTGTGGATAACTCGTGCATAACTTCTGATTTGGATGTGCAAAAAATTAAAATTAAAGATTTAATAAGAAAAAACGCAGGAATTGCTTGACTTAGAGCACTTTTTTCAATATAATAGGAGTGATGTTTTTCAACAAGACAGGTATAATATTCGTTTAAGGAGGTGGCTTTCGCATGAAGATGACATTTCAGCCAAAGAAAAGACAGAGATCTAAAGTTCATGGTTTTAGAAAAAGAATGAGTACTGCTAACGGCAGAAAAGTATTAGCTAGAAGAAGAGCAAAAGGAAGAAATAAATTATCAGCTTAGGTCGCAGTGATGTGACCTTTTCTTTTCTC
>OBWY01001824.1_pt1 | contig 11499 bp, 16 predicted proteins | sample 1538081 | NCBI WGS metagenome assembly OBWY01 (sample SAMEA2580089, study PRJEB22360) | human gut metagenome | biome: human gut; feature: human-associated habitat; material: faeces | place: Denmark | collected 2008/2010
ATCGACATCCTAAATTTTTATCTGGATTTGAGATATGATATAAGAAAAAACACTAACACTAAAAAAGACAGGAAGTGAAGAATAAATGGCAACAGCAATTATGAAACAAAAAGAAGTTCCGGAAATGGATGATGTTGAAGAAATCATTTCGAAGATATCCGAAGAAAGTCCTTACAAACGGCGTCCAACACAAAAGCGGACCTGGATGACAGTGCCGGAAATGGGAAAGCTGCTGGGATTAAAAAAGACAGATCGATACTGGCTGGTGCATAAAAATGTTTTTGAATCTAAAGAGATTGCCGGAAAGATACGAATCAACATTGCCAGCTTTGAAAAATGGTATGCCAATCAGATTAAATATCATAAAGTTACCGGAGAAAAACCCGGGAAAGAATTGAAATCCTGGTCCTATTCCGTTAAGGAAGTCGCAGATCTGTTGGAGGTTGATGATTATCTTGTTTATGATTTACTCAAGAAAAATCAAATGGAAGTTGTTATTGTCGATTATTGGAAACGAATACCAAAAGAATCTTTTCAGAACTGGTATAAAAGCCAGTCCCGGTATCGGACAAAGGAGGACAGAGAAAAAGACGCTCTTCTGGAAGATGCAACAATTACGATGCCTGAGATGGCACAGCTGCTTGGAACAACCAGAAGCTCAGTATATACAATTCTTGATAATCCGAAGTATAGTCATTTTTTTGAATTCATTGTGATTGCAGAAAAGAAAAGGATCACAAAAGAGAGTTTTCAAAAATTCCTGGAAGGTCAGGATCGGTATAAGCTGGATCCATCGAATGATTATGAAGAACTTGCACAGGAACAAAATATTGCCCTGGCTAATTTCCGGCGGAAGAAATTATCACAGACCGGAATACGAGGAAGCAATGGAAATATAAAGTATCTTACTTTTGATGAAGCTTCCTATCTGGCAAAGGTCAGCAGAAGCATGATCAACAAGTGGGCAGATAAAGGAAAGTTCACAGTAATAAAAGTTGGCAGTCGAGTTAGGATCCGTCGGGATGAATTTGAGGACTGGATGGAGCAAAGAGATTTGGAAAGGAGTATGCAATAATATGGCATCTATAAGAGAACGAAACGGAAAATTTAATGTAATCTATTCTTATACGAATGAAAAAGGTGAGAGGAAACAGAAGTGGGAAACCTATGAAACGAAAGCCGAAGCAAAGAGAAGAAAAAAAGAAATTGAATATAAAAAAGAGATGGGATCATTTGTCGTCCGTAAATGCAAAACACTGGACGAGCTTATTACAGAATATGTTGCACTTTATGGCAAAGAAAACTGGGCGCTTTCTACATATGAAGGAAATGTCTCTCTTATCAATAACTATATTCTTCCGATCATTGGTGATACGAAACTCTCAGAGATCAATACCCGTTTCATCGAAAGATATTATCAGAGTCTTTTGAAGAGACGTGCAGTTATCAATCCATTGAATAAAACCAGTCGAAATGAATTTGTATCTTCCAGTACGGTCAGGGATATTAATAAGCTGCTTAGAAACTGTTTTGAACAGGCAGTGAAATGGGAGTTGATGGAGAAGAATCCTTGCACCCATGCGACTGTACCAAAACATAAATCACAAAAAAGAGACATCTGGACAGCAGATACATTAATGTATGCGCTCAGTGTCTGTGAAGATGAGCGATTAAAGCTTGCAATAAATCTATCCTTTTCATGTTCCTTACGACTTGGTGAGCTGCTTGGTCTTACCTGGGATTGTGTAGATATTTCTCCTGAGGCAATTGAAGAAAACCGTGCATATGTCTTCATCAACAAAGAATCACAGCGTATAAGAAAAGAATCGTTGAATGCATTGGATGGAAAAGATGTGTTGTTGGTATTCCCGACAAATCATAAGAAGAATTCTACGGTCCGTATTCTGAAAACACCAAAGACAGAAAGCAGTGTGCGTAAGATATTCTTACCAAAGAGTGTCGCTAATATGTTGGTAGACTGGAAAGCTGAACAGGATGAAATGAAAGAAATCCTTGGTGATGAATACATGGACTATAACCTGGTTATGGCAAGTACCTTTGGTCTTCCTCTCGGAGATGGAGCAATCCGTGGTCCTTTAAAAAAACTGATCGAGGACTATAATCTCCCACCGGTTGTATTTCACAGTTTCCGTCATAGCAGCGTTACTTATAAGCTGAAATTGAATGGTGGAGACATCAAGGCGGTACAGGGTGATTCCGGCCATGCTCAGGTCAATATGGTTACGGATGTGTACTCTCATATTCTGGATGATGACCGAAGGAAAAATGCAGAGCTTTTTGAAGAAGCGTTTTATGAGAAAAAGAATCTGGATCCACAGATGCATGTACAGCAGGAAAATAATAATGCAACTGTTGCTGATGAAGTCAATCCGGAACTTTTGGCAAAAGTGTTGGCAAATCCAGAGATGCGGGCATTGCTCAATTCACTGGCGAAGACGATGAAGTAATTAGTCTATCTCCATCATATCTATTGGAATCTCCATCATTTGATGATGGAATGATGGAGATTCAGTTACAAAAAAGGTTACAGATATTTTTACTGAATAAAATTTGCCAGTCAAAAACGCATGGACAAACCGTCTCGTATGCGTTATATTATTTATAGACAAGAAAATATCTTGTGCTTTCGATAGGAAGTTTAATTGAATACTGTTTACCATGATCGAACGTACGAAGCATGGTGGTCATATAACAGATGTCGATGGTAATATCAAGGCATTCCCCAATTATTAGCTGGAGCAAACAATCAGCTAACTTTCAGAGCTTTACAGAGCTTGACAGAGGGGGTATTCAGAATAACTCAAATTGAATCGGAAACAGTTTTTAATAGTGTCCCATATGGGTTTACCTTACCTCAGATTGACAGAGAGTGACAATAGGTTGGAGCCCTCCTAAGCGAGGGGTCAGAGGTTCAAATCCTCCCGGGGACGCTGAATAAGCGTTTGGTTTTGTTAGCTGAATTAGCTGACAGTGAATGATCAAACAGCAATGCCTGTTTGGAACTTTATTAAAAACAAAGTTCCAGGCAGGCATTTTTTGTTTTCTGAATTCTAGAGCGTGTTTGAAAAATCATTCCAGCAACCTGCACGCCTCAATTTACGGTATATTTTGCCTTCATTCAGTTGACGTAGCCCGCTACGCCGCCCTCATTCAGGCGAAATCTCCCGCAAATTGCAACGCACATCTTGCAGAAAGCCTTTTTCAAACACGCTCTAGTGTATATGTGGATGATATTTTCCATGAGTTATAAGATTATGAAAACAGAATGATACGAATTGAATATTGGCAATAAAAAGATTATTTATCGTAAAACCGTAGATGGTCTTTTGGTGTATCTTTTTTTGTAGAGAAAAAGCAATGCGAAGTCAGTGACGTGCTTGTATTGAACTAGAATGGAGAAATCAGCTACTACTATGTAGATGAAAACTATCCACAGTATCTGTCCGGATTTATTTGTATCAACACATCCGGAGCACTGCTCACTATGGAAACTGAGAATTATCAGATTGATGGGAAAAAGGAAACTGGATTGCAACAGACACCATCATCATTGACGGGAAACAATTTTATCTGATGGAGCATCAGGCATACCGGGATCAGGCCCAAGGTGTTATCCTGGATGCCTATGGAAAAATGGTTGTTGAGGAATGTAAGAAATTCGATGAAAAGACAAAATAAAAAATCCATGATTACATCCAACAGCAGGTACCGCTAAATCCAGTCGAAAAGCTAAAACAGGATGGTAAAATCCGTCTGGAACATTACCAGAAGTTTTACCAGAACGGCACTTATGAACGGAGCAGATTGCTATTGCTCGCCGGTCCGGAAAGCCAATACCCAAATTACCTGGATTAGGAAATGGAAAGAAGGCGGGGGTAGAATATGCGAAGGTTAAAATGTGAAAAAGAAAAGATTATTCTGACCAATGAAGATGATGGATTCTATGATGTGTATACCTTCAATCAGAGCTTGCAGAAACGGTTACGGGAATAAAAATGCAGGCAAAGGATATCAGCAAGATGAAAGAACCATCATAGGACGCGATTTAAGAGAAAAATGTCATGTGTAGACATGGAAAAATGAAAGCAAAATACGTTAGATGGTAAAGTGTATAAGCTCAAAAGGGAAAGTGCCCTTTTGGGCCTTATTTTGTGTTATTTCTCAAAAAACGGGAATTATAAAGATTTAATTCTTTACTATGGATGTGTATTGCAAAAGCTTATTTTGCTATACTGACAATATCAACAGAAAAGATGGATATTAGCGAGGTGATCAGATGAATGTAGCACAGAGAATACAATTAATTCGGATAATAGAAAAGATTGAAAAAAATCCGGGATTCAGTAACAAGCTTGGAGTGAAAAATACATCTGATTTTATATCAGATAAACAACGAAAAAATGAATCACTCACAACTGGATGAGTGTTAGAAGGAGAAAAAAGATGTTATCAGTATTATTTACTATTTGTATGATTTGGTTTGTAGGAAAATTTTTTATATTTGGCTTAAAAGCATCCTGGGGAATCATGAAATTACTTTGTACGGTTATTTTCTTTCCAGTGATATTGATTGGAATGGTAGTAGGTGGATTAATGTATATAGCTTTTCCGCTATTGATCATTGGTGGAATTATCGGACTTGTAACGTCACATTCATAAAAAGTCAGGGAGGTGTTTTTTATGGGGTATGATATTGAAAAGGAAAAAAGAGAAGCAATTGAAGCCGGACGCAGAGCCTTAAACAGTCTTAGTGCAGCAAAAGAGAATCTGAACAGTGCAAAAAACTGGGGTCTGGTAGATATGTTAGGCGGAGGATTTTTCAGTACGATGCTGAAACATTCAAAAATGGATCAGGCGAAGCAGAATATGGAGCAGGCAAAGTATGATCTCCGTAATTTCAGCAGGGAATTAAATGATGTAAATATGGCATGTAATCTACACATCGATATCGGAGATTTTCTTTCATTTGCAGATTATTTTTTCGATGGATTTGTTGTAGACTGGATGGTCCAGGATCGAATCAATACTGCAAAAAGACAGGTAGAAGAAGCTATTCGAAGAACAGAAAGTATCGTCAATCAATTACAGCATATATAAAGAGAACGGCAATGAATCAAAAGTGATTCGTTGCCGTTCGTGAGTTATGGATTATTTTAATTTTTCTTTTTCGGCATTTAGAAGTTCAAGATTGAGCCCCTGTTCACTGGCTGTCTTATCTACCCAAAGATTCAGAGAGTCTATGGCTAAAGAAATTTCATCTAGTTTTTTACTGATAAAAGCAAAATCCCTCATCTCATCATCACTGATCTTACCGTCACGGGCGATTTGGATTAGCCGACCGGTAAGAGGGTTGATTTCATTTAGACTGGCAATGGTTTCTAGGATGATATTTGACAAGTCAGTTACTTCGACTTCTGGAACATAGCGGTGGCCTATTTCACATTTGTGTGAGCAGTAATAATTGCAGAGATCTGGTCTCTTATATGCATCAGCCATTTGAATGATATCGTAAGGTGTTGGTTCCTGGGTTTCATATTCAAATTTTTCAATTTTAGAATTCGAGACAGCCTCCATTTTTTCACTGGCCTCTGCTCTTGTAAGTCCTGCCGCTTCTCGGCAAAGCTGGTAAATTGTCTTGTTTTCCCTGGTAGATTGTTTACCCATGAGAATTTCCTCCTCGTATATCGCAAAACATGAGGATTATCAGGTGTTAAGTCCACATGCTGTGCGTGTATTTCCTCTATGGATTTTATTATACTGGAAGCATCAGTAAACAACAAGCTCATAAATGAATAGTAACGGTTTTAAATAAGATGGGGTTTTTATATCCCACATATTGTTCTATACTATAATCATCAAAGAAAATAACTTTTTTACAGTATCATGCTGGGTTACATGGAACCTGGTAATACGCCCATCAATCTGGATAATGACATTGCCATTCAGATTAATATTTAAGAGTTAGAGTCGGAGCTGAAACACATGGATTCAGAAAGGGGAGAATTGCTATGGCAAAAGTATTTATCACACTGACAGGAACAAAACATTATTTTGGAAATGATTTTCTCAAAAAAGGAAAGAAGATCCGACTAGAGAAAGAACCAGATAATGAGTATGACAAAGAAGCAAAGATTGGCTGTATTTCTTAGAATATAGGAAGTGCAGATGTAAAGGAGTGGGATTTATGAAAGATGGAAAACTGGGTTGTGGAGGATTGATTGCGATAATTCTTCTGGTATTTGCTTTTTTTAATGATTTTGCTTCGGAACTTGGAGAGGCACTTCAATTATTTTTTTGGATTGGAGTTATCATTATAATTGCTGCAGTAGTTAAGTTCTGTCATGATAATTAATGGAAATCGAACCTACATTTTGTATAAAACTAGACTTAAAACAAAAAGATTTATGTAAAAAGAAGCACAATATATCTCCCCCTGTGATATACTTAAAATATTGTTGACAGAAGGGAATAAATCAGAAATTTAAACTGTATCGACTGGACAGATTATGCTGGAAAAAATGGTCAGCGAATATGATGAAGTAAAGCTGATTCTGAGTGGGTAATTATTGACTGGATAATAAAGTCGGAAAGGGAGGGGATGAATATGAGCGATGCTATAACATTAAATTATTATAATAGCAATGCTGCTGTTTTTTCTGAAACTACAAAGAATGTAGATTTTTCGGAAGTACAGCAAATATTCATAAAGCATCTCTTACCTGATGCTTCTATTCTGGATTTTGGTTGTGGATCCGGACGTGATACGAAGTATTTTCTGGATCAGGGCTATCATGTGACCGCAACAGATGGCTCAGAGGTGATTTGTAAAATGGCAACTGATTATACGGGCATCCAAGTAAAACAGATGTTGTTTGAAAAACTTGATGACCGAAATCAATATGATGGAATCTGGGCATGTGCCTCCATTCTTCATCTATCCAGAGAAGAATTACCAGATATATTTCATAAAATGCATCAAGCATTAAAAAGAAATGGAATTATTTACACATCATTCAAGTATGGCACTTTTGAGGGTGAAAGAAATGGTCGATATTTTACGTATTTTACAGAAGAGATGTTTGAAGAGTTTGCAAGACAGATTTCTGGATTGCAGATAGAAAAAATATGGATTACCGAAGATGTGAGAGAAGGAAGAGGTGACGAAAGGTGGCTGAATATATTGCTTCGCAAGGAGGACAGTTGCTGAATATTGAAGCAAAATATTATAATAAACTGGATATCGAAGGCTTCTCTCAAATGATGAAGGATCCTTCTTACAGCTACAAATTTTACTGGCTGGAAGCCGTTGTACATATTATTTCTGAAGGGAAAAATGAGACAACACTTGAAGAAATCATTGATGAAATGATTGCCAATGCCTGGTATTCTGTACGTGAATTTCATATTCATCTTAGTGGGATACAGGCAGATGGATTGGTACGGGATGGTCTGGAAAGGGCAATTCTACAGCTGACAGAACTCAGTGAAATTCCGGCAAATGCATCTAAAGTGGAAATCAAGAATGCTATCAAGGAACATCGGGAAGAATTAAAGAAAGCCAAAGAACAGCTGACCAATATGGTGCCATATAGAGCACTGGCAGGCTTTTTTACAAGGAGTAATGAAGTACCGGACTGGGGAAGCGTCAAACGCATTACAGCGTACATTCAAAAGATAAATGAACTGGTAACTCCTTTACCATATGTATTGGGCGAAAGCAGCAAATTGAAAAAAGAGGTGCATTTTCATCCAGACTGGATAGCAATGATTCAGGATAATACAGTCAATATCCTTGGATGGATTCAATATGAAAAAGTGAAATGGCTTCAAAATAATAATCCTGAAGTGCCTGGTTTGATACATAAACTTGCTGCAATGGATGAAAAAATGCGAAAACTGTCAAATGTGCGGAAGTTGTGGCAGGGAATTATGAAAGTACAGGAAATAAGGGATGTTTTCACAGGACAGCCAGTAAAAGAAAAGCAGTATGATGTAGATCATTTCATTCCATGGTCTTTTGTAATGAATGATGAGTTGTGGAATCTGATGCCGATGGATTCTTCCTTGAATTCGTCAAAAAGTAACCGATTACCTAAGTGGAATCCATTTTTTGAAGTTTTTGCTGGAAACCAATATCTGATGTATGAACTGATAAATGAAAGACCAGAACTTCATAAACGATTTGAAGCATGTTATCGGGATAATCTGCACTCTATCTGGGCTGGTCAGGAATTGTACCGTAAAGGTAATTCCAGAGAAGTATTTTATAACATTCTGGAAAAGAACATGATGCCGGTATATGATTCGGCCAGAAGACAGGGATATGAAATATGGAACTATGGATAGAAGGAAATCACGATGCGAAGGAGCTGACTGCCATGGTACAGTAGGTCAACGAGACCGAAGTATCTACAGAAGACCGCTTATCTGATCATGTCCAGCATTATGACCGTAAGGAAGCGGTCATGGAAAATGCGGAGAAACGTGTATCCCGTCTCGAGAAGGAAAAAGCAGAAACAAAAGCTGCCAAGAAGAGTATTCATGAACGCCTGGGAGAAAAGAAACAGCAGAGTGCTGCGAAGAAAGCAGAGAAAGCTGTGGATAAGGCAGTGAAGAAGGATAAAGGGCAGGAATTGTAAAGAATAAAATAGATTCAATAGAGTCAAAGCAATTATAAAGGTGATGGCATATAAGGTTACTTTATGATAGAATAAATGTATTATTATGTCGAATTATGGAGGGCTAAATATGCCATCATTGAGTCAAACAGTAATAGCAAATGTTGATGCTGGATATATAGAAACATATTTAAGAGAGTGTAAAATCACCCGAAACGAAGATCAAAAAGGAATGCAGTTGAAATATTGGGTTGATTCCTTGTTTGACGAAGGAAAAATAGATATCGTTGATTTTGAACAATTTCTTTTTAATGAATTGTTTTGGGGCAAAAGAAAATATATTCGCTTTTATCAATTAGAAAAAGTTAACAAAATCAAGTTACCAGAAGATTGGTTTGAATTTTTTGATAAAAATTTTAATTTGTCTCAGCTAGATACAGAGTTAGAATATTGTAATATTTTAGGAACAATTGCGGATTCAAAGGAAACTAGAAAAGTTGCAGCAATAAAATCAATAGAAAACAACAAGGGCGAGTTGGATAAAATTCAAATATTGTTTTCTACGTACATCGAAGTACTTTCAAGTAGAAAAATAAGCGAAGAAAACACATATTTTCCAGTTGAAATTGATTTTAATAAAAGACAGTTGACTATTAAAGCATGGGTTAGACAGGGATTAAATGATTATTATAAGATAGATGCTTTAATGGACAGCTTAATTACTTTTCTATGTTCAACATGCGGGATTTCTTGTAAATCATATGAACAAAGCCATAAGAAAACTTTGTTTAGAATGAGCCAAGGACTTATAGATCAGATATATACAAATATTCCTTCATTTAGCAAGATAGAGAGTATATCAAGTCTGATAAATAATTTTACTCAAAGTGTATATGAAGGATTGCCGTTGAAAAATGTCAAAAAATCAGAAGGTAAAACAACTATTTCAAAAGGAGTTTTAGATTTTGAAGATGAAATCTACAAGGTTATTGAAAAACTATGTGTGAGTGACTTCTTTTATGATGTTCCGTATGAAGATATATGGGGATTAACTGGCGTAGAAGCAGTTATTTCAAAAATCAGATTTAATGATATCGAACATGTATTAACATCATTAAGTGGGGAAGATAGTTCAGTACCGATTTTTTGTACAAAAACATTTATGGCATTGAAAAAATCGTTAGAAGATGCAGAAATGGTTGAAAGGTTATGGGTTGAAAAAAGTCGTAGCAAAGGAAGACTAAGTCTTTCTTTTGATGCAACTAAAGAAGAGTATTTCAGCGTAAGAGTTTTATCAGGAATCCGATTTAAAGAAGAGGATTTAATAGTAGCAGAGGAGATATATAAACAATATGAATCAGGAGATATTGCAGAAACTTGGAATCAAGATAAGCGAAATGTCGTGTAATAGTTTAAAAAGAATATATTCTTCTCAAATTCAGGAATGGACAAATACTTCTGGCAAAGATGCTGCAGCATTTATCAGTGATTTAGTAGATGAAAGATTAATTTCATGCAAATATGATTTTCAATGTGAATGTGGAAATCATTGTACAGCATATGTCAGAAAGATTGAGAGATCATCTTACAAATGTCCTGTATGTGAGAGAAGTTATTCGAAAGATGCTATTCATAAAATAGGAACACTTTTATTTGAAGTGGATAAAACGTCGATACTGGAATATTGTGAAGAAGGAAATGTAGATAAAAACATAAGAGAAAATATTAAAGTAGTACCTATGACGAAACGAGGAGACAATGACAAAATGGAGATTTTTATAGGTAGTTCATCTGAAGCAGCAGATTATATGGATCAAATTTCATTGATTTTAGAAGGATATAATGTGGATCCATTACCATGGAATGCAGTTGGGAAAAATATATTTGTACCATCAACCAATACTATTGATGCATTATTTGAGATAACAAAGAGAGTAGATGGAGCCATTTTTATTTTTAATGCTGACGATAAAACATGGAATGATAAATCTGCATTAGAGTCGTGTGATGTAGTGAGAGATAATGTACTTTTGGAATATGGTTTATTTGCCGGCTCTTTAGGAGATAAAAGTAAAGTGTGCTTTATTTGCAAAGGTAAACCTAAAATTGCATCAGACTTAAAAGGTGTAACTTATATTGATGGAGATAAAGGCGATATACAGACAAAAATCCATTTAAAGGAATGGTTAGACAGATTGAAATAGTAAAAAAGTGTTGTAATATTACATTTGCGATGATTCTACGGAGTCATCGCTTTCTTTTACAGAGGTGATTTACAAGATGAAGACATGGAAACTGATCATGCTGATGTTCTGTACATCCGAGGGAAATGTTGAGGGTGGCAGAAAAGAAAACAGAGAAATATGGATACCAGAAAATGGAAGCAACAAAGCCGAAGAAGTCGATTACAGCATCCTTTCTTACACTGTTGATTACGATGTGAGTATGGATATTTCCAGACTCATTGTGATCATCGGTATGAGTAACCACCAGTGACTGATATCCGGGAAACATCTGCTTTGCAAGTTCCAAACTGATTGCCTGTGCCTTCTCTCCGGTAAGTCCGTTTTCTGTAACATCGGCTGGATCGTAGCTGATAATGTAGTGGTGACTTTTGATATCTTCACGTTTCTTATTCTTGTGAAAATGAGCATTTGTTAGTTCACATTCCTTGTCAAAAGACATCGGATCACAGTTTAGACCATCCATATAAAATTCTTTTCGTAGGATGCTTCTTCCAGATTCATCCAGAATCTTTTTTCTGGTTTTCTCATCGTGTTCAAACAGAAGATAATTGATAGCAGCCGAGTAATTTGCATTTCTGCTTTTAATGTGTTTTACGATTGCCATTCATACCACC
>OBWY01001832.1_pt1 | contig 11472 bp, 7 predicted proteins | sample 1538081 | NCBI WGS metagenome assembly OBWY01 (sample SAMEA2580089, study PRJEB22360) | human gut metagenome | biome: human gut; feature: human-associated habitat; material: faeces | place: Denmark | collected 2008/2010
TGTCGGGCAGTCTAGGACAGGGTGAGCCAGGCCTTGGTTGTGTTCCTTCCTGTAAAGAGCGTAGGTGTCATGGGCGACGGCCGTACCTATGAATGGGTTGTGAGCCTGCGTTCTGTCGAAACCTCCGATTTCATGACTGCCAAGTGGAGCGAGCTCCCTTACGACCTTCTCGGTCGCGTGTCTAACCGGATCATTAATGAAGTCCGTGGTATCAACCGGGTGGTCTATGACGTCTCCGGCAAGCCGCCTGCCACTATTGAGTGGGAGTGAGGTTTGTTTATAAGTCGCTTATTACGCGGAAAATAATATTCATCATATGAGTTCCGATACCATGAGTGCGCGCCTAGTGCTGTCATGGTATCGAACACCTCTCATAGATCATCTCTGAAGATGACGTTGCTAACCATTTCTGCGCCGAGGAAATCGATTAGCATGTTCGAATTGGCCAGATCTTCTCTTGTCAGCTTTGCGATTGCTTGACCGACTACGACCTCCCAAGGTTTCTTGCAACCGGCGATGTCGCAGATGAGGTTACGAATTTTTTTAATCTTCTTATGCCTCAGGCGATCACTCGATCTAACTAGCTGCTCAATGAGAGCGGTTTCAGGATGGCCTGAATGATCCTTGATCCATTCCCAGGCTTTGGTCACGAATTCTTCCCAACTCGTCCCCATTACGGAAAGACATGAGTCAGTCAATAGGGCATTCTCTATTGCGTAGCACTGGAGACGGTAACGTCTAAGGGGTAGGCGGTGTTCAAGCGGCTGGCCCACCACACCGTCGCCGTCGCGAATCGAAAAGGCGACTGGGTTGTCGTAGAGTGTTTTTAGCAGTTGGATACAGAAAGTCTCAAGAGCGCCTTGCTGATTGACACTGTCGGCCAGCACAGGAAAGACTTTGATCTTGCCCTGTGACGTTCGCGCAGCTTGTTGCCAGACGCGCTCATCATCTTCTCCTTCGAGGATCAGAGCTACATCATCGCTAAGCGAAAGGGAGAGGGGATGTCCAAAGAATGGAGCAATCTTTCGAAGTTCGTCGCTGGCCGGTTTTAGTTCAACGCTATCGACCGCAAAGCTCTTTGTGCCAATCGATACGTACGGCGATGCCGCGAGAGAACAGACTAGCGGAGAGCTGTGTGTGGAGATGCATACGGCTATGCTGTCCGCGTTGTCTTTATACTCATCAATCATAGAGATGATTAGCTTACCGAGTCGTGCCTGCAAATCTGGGTGAAGATGTACGTCCGGCTCATCAAGGAGGAGTACATTGAACTTCGCGGGATCAATCGTATCAAAAAAATAAAGAATTTCAGACGCCAAGGATACAGCTTCTGATTCTCCACTACTGATTTGTTGCGGATCAATTGTTTCACCATTGAATAGCGAGCGAAACTCGATATCGGTATTGCTTATCTCGAGCGAAATATTAGTGAGCAATTGATTTACTTTGTTTAATCGGTCTGTCTCAAAATTGCGTTTCGGATCCAAACGAATTTCTGGTGTACTTGCAAGCCGCCGCAGATAAAGGGTTTCAGTCTCGCGAAAGAGCAACGCCGATGCTGATTTGAAATCCCTGGCTTGATTGACTGCACGCGTCTGCCGCAGCCATTCTGGACTGTCGCTCATATTTGTAAGGATCTGACCATCACGCTTGAATGACCCAGCTCTTTCTGGACTGACATACCGGACATAAAATTCTTTCTTATGCTGGCTGGTCCTTGCCTCGATGTCGCGAAAAAAGCGGCTCTTTCCCGAGCCGTTTCGCCCCACAAGTATATTGATGTTGTTCAAGCCGGTGAGGTGTGCAGTTGTGCCGGACAATTCATTTAATTTCAATGTCATAACTCCATATTTCATTGCCAACAGATGATATTGAATATGCTTCTACCGAATGGCATTGTAGCGTCCTCCTTTGTGCTGATATCTGCCTTGAGATACATGTTCGGATCTGTAGATTTGTTTACACAAGATTAATCTTGCACCGGAAGATCGGCATGGTTGTTCGCCTGAGTTTCCTAGTGGTGACTTCTATTTGCTATAGTATACGATATTTTTCGCCATCAATAAGATCCTTATTTGCACCAAAATCCTGATAATATTTAGAGGCGCGTTAAATACAAAAGAATAAGTTACGATTTTTATAGAGGAATATAAGTAAGTGAAAAACTTTTATATCTATTAATAAATATGGTTACACTCCCATAAAAAACCTAACGGCCACATGATAATTTCATATGTTTTTAGCAATATTACTCATCTCCACATTAAGTACTATCAAATATTGCTTCAATCATGAAATTTTGCCATAAATACACCATATAAATATAATGCATCACCAAAATATAGATAGCTATCTCTACCACAAAAAATGTCATAGCAGTAATGTGTTATTAGAAATACCCTCAGATCAAGCAAAATTGCAACTCACCGAGTCAGTAGTAAATATGAAGTAACTAGATCTTCGACGATAAGAGATGGCGAGCTTAATACATAATCGGATCAATTAAATATACAAAAAAAATATACTAATGAGTACCGTCTTGGAGAAGTGTTGAATGCTCATGTTCAGTAAAAATTATAGATCGTTGTATATTTATCATTAAGACAGTTATTAAACTGACCTGCATTAACCATAAGAACGTATATTGATGTTTTACTAGTAAAACATCTGCAAATACCCAATACGATGGGATATTTTGAACGCATTTTTGAAATCATCATCAAGTCCATTTTTGATTTACAGACAGCATATGACAGAAGTTAATCAAACGACTAAGGTAATTCAAAAGTCATGCCTTTACGTGCCTCCCTTTCTAAAGGTTCGAGCCAACGATCTCATGAATTGGTTCACAACGACAATTTCCGCACGTACTAAGCTTTCAGTGTTGCTACGAACGCTCATTCACTCCACGGGAAACGATCTTCAAAAAGTGGATTTTCCTGGCAACGACGATGCCGAACGTGCCGGCTGGGATGGCTTTATTGAGGCCAGCTCCGGCACACTCAAGATCGCTTCGGGCACATCTGGGTGGGAGTTCGGGGTCAACGCGAACATTAAGGACAAGGCAAACAATGATTTTGAAAAAAGCGTCCGAGCGGTAAAGAGCGCAGAAAGGGCAAATATCACGTTTGTCTTTGTCACTCCAAGGCGGTGGCCAAGAAAAGCTGCCTGGGTCGCGGAAATGAAAGACAAGAAGCTCTGGAAAGACATTCGTGCATATGACGCCAGCGATCTTGAGCAGTGGATAGAGCGATCGCTCGCGGCCCAGATCTGGTTTGCGAACCAAATGGAACGTCCATCTCAAGGCATCAGAACCCTTGAACGTTGCTGGAGCGATTGGGCTAACGTATCGACCCCTGCGCTTCATCCCTCTCTTTTTGCTACAGCAACCGAGGCGTGGAACGGCAGGATCAAATCCTTCTTTGAGAAAGGCGATACAAACCCATTAATAATTGCGGCTGATTCCGTTGAAGAGGCACTGGCATTTTTAAGTCAAGTATTGGCAAACCACGAGCTTAAACAGTATAGGGATCGAGTATTAGTGTTTGACAAGGCAGGAATACTGCCGCAACTTGCTCAAGGCACTACCGATTTCATTGCAGTAGCCCATACACGGGAAGTGGAGCGTGAGCTTGGCCCCTACAGTACATCGCTACGAACCATTGTTGTGTATCCCCGCAATGCTACTAGCATGAAACCTCATCTCGTATTGGACCCGCTCGGACTCGAGCCGTTCACTAATGCTCTGAAAGCAATGGGAAAATCGCGCGATGAGATAGCGAAACTAGCTAACGATTCTGGCCGTTCGTTGACGGTTCTGCGACGTCAACTCTCGGAGATTCCGGCAATCCATACACCTGCTTGGGCTGAAGATCCAAGAGTCGCATCAGGTCTTGTCCCGCTTGTTCTCGTCGGTACATGGGACACCCAGAATGAGGCGGATCGAACTATGTTGTGCAATCTGGCTAATGCACCTTTTGAGAAGTTGGAAAAGAGCATTCTTGATTTGTTGCGACTCAACGACTCTCCAGTCTGGTCAATTGGAGAATATCGGGGGGTGATTTCGAAAATCGATTCCCTCTTTGCAATTGCGAGCACAGTTACCAAGGCCGATCTTGACCGCTTTCTTGATGTGGCGCGGACTGTATTGGGTGAAGATGATCCTGCCCTCGACTTACCCGAGGAAGATCGTTGGGCAGCAACCATGTATGGCAAAAGACGTGAGCACTCAGATGTAATGCGAAAAGGCGTTTGCGAAACTTTGGTTTTACTGGCGGTGTACAGTAAGAATCTCTTCGGGAATCGCCTTAGCTTTGACGGGGAATTTGAAGCCGCAAAAATCGTGCGTGATCTTCTTGTTCCTGTCACGACTAGAAAGCTAGAGGCCAATCATTGTGAACTTCCTTTTTATGCAGAAGCTGCTCCTACTGAGTTTCTTAATATCATTGAACGTGATCTGCGTTCAGAAAGGTCCGAGATCCGAGGGTTATTGAAACCAGTCAATACCACTGTATTTAATTCATATCCGCGTACGGGACTGCTTTGGGCTCTTGAAGGACTTGCTTGGAACCCAACCACTTTTCCGAGAGTAGTAAATATTCTAGGGCAACTTTCTGAAATAGAAAACAATGATAATTTGTCAAATAAACCCATCAATTCTCTTAATTGCATTCTTCGTGCCTGGATGCCTCAGACAGCAGCAAATCATGAACTGCGCTTGAAAGCGATATTTATGCTTTTAGATAAGTATCCGAAAGTTGGATGGACAATTTGTCTCCAGCAGTTCAGTCATTACGGTCGTCTCGTCGGTGATTTCACCTACAAACCAAAATGGCGTTCTGATGGATACGGGTTCGGTGAGCCTTTCGAAACGTGGGAACAAATTCATGCATCCATTAGTGAAATGGAGAAAATTGCACTAAATAGGCCTTCCTATACGTGCGAAATGTTATGTGATCTTATCTCCAAATTAAAAGTAATGACATGGGAAAATCGTGACCGTGTATGGGAGATTATTGATACATGGCACAACGAGGGATCGCTTGACGATGACATTGCAAAGATACGCGATAAAATTCGTGTAACTTTTCTCTCAAGCCGTACTCATCAAAAGGTCAATGATAAAGATCATGCGAAACTAATAGAAAAAGCTAAGACAGCCTATGCTAAATTGTCCCCCCAAGGAATTGTGAATAAATATGAGTGGCTATTTCTCCGGAGCTGGGTTGATGAATCAATAGACGAACTCTCAGAAGATGAAATGAATTTGTTATCACATGATCAACGAATAGAAAAGCTCCGTACCAAAGCTTTGACAGATATCATGCAAGAACAAGGTATTCCAGGCATCTTTGCACTCGCTAAAAAAGAAATTATTCAACGAGAAATCGGTGCACTTCTTGTGTCTAACATTCTTACGGATAAACAAATTGAAGAAATAATTTTACAATGCCTGCGTACATCGTTGGATTATGACGGTCTTCTAATTGGGATGCTTCGGTCATCAAAAGACAAGAGAAAAACCATATATATGAAGCTCAGGAGTAAAATTACAGAAGACGAAGCACTCCGCCTTTTACTTCTTTCGCCTTATCGAACTGCTACATGGAACCTTGTCGATCAACTGTCGGCTGAAGCTCGTAGTCGGTACTGGGTTGAAGTGGTTCCGCAATATATATTTGATTCACCTGATGAAAACAACGAGAGTGTTCGCCGCCTGCTTGAAGTCGAACGTCCTAGAGCAGCGTTCACGTCGATACAATACAAGCTCAAAGAAATTCACCCGCCTCTCCTTGTGCAGATGCTATCTGCCATAGCGGAAAAAAGTCGGGATAAAGCTGGTGAGTACAAGCCGGATGAGTACTATGTGCGGCTTGCCTTCCAGCTTATAGATCTCAACCCAGAACTCACTGTAGAGGAAAAAGTTGGACTGGAATTCACATATATAGAGGTTTTAACTCGCCCTTTCCGAGGGAAAGACCAGCAACAGATTCCAAATCTTGAGCTCTACATTGAGGAACATCCTGAACTATTCGTCCGTGCTGTAGTGTGGACCTATAAGCGCGGGGACGGTGGCGAAGACCCCGCCGAGTTTCGTGTGAGAGAGGGTCGCGAGTATTTAGCACAGGGCGGGCACCGCCTCCTTGAAGCCATTGAACGCATCCCTGGTCAAGATCAAGCAACTAAAGAGGAACAGAAGAAAAAGCTCGCAGATTGGGTTGCAACGGTAAGGCGATCTTGTGCTGAGCTCGACCGTGCAGAAATAGCAGACGTGTGCCTTGGAAAGTTACTCTCTAACGCACCTACTGGCGAAGATGGCGTGTGGCCAAACGAAGCCGTTCGAGATGTGATGGAGGATCTGCAGTCTGAGAACCTCAGCCGGGGTGCACATATCGGTTTATACAACGCGCGCGGCGTCCATTGTCGCGGGGAAGGCGGTGATCAGGAACAGAAACTTGCAGACAAGTATCGTGTCTGGGCCGACGCTTTGCAATTTACGCATCCCTTCGTGTCGTCATCGTTGCTGATGTCGATGGTCAATACGTATGAGCGTGAAGCCAAGCAACACGATACCGAAGCCTGTATCCAACGTCGGTTAAAGCATTAAATGAATATAGCTACGGGCTTGCCCTTCATGACAGCATGGTGTCGACTGATGTTCAGTCAATTGATATATAAGAAAAAATATCACTCTGCTGATAATAGAGCGGGAGTAATCCAGTAAAGGGAGATACCAGAGCTATCACTCCCGTAACTTTATGTTTACATTGCTTTCTTTTTTATGGTAGACCGAAAGGAGTTACCAAGAACCGTTTTCGTATTGGTATATTTTCAGAAAACTCAATTTAAATCATCAATCAATATTCGTGAAATTTTGCGTCCATTTCGCGTATTGGAAAATCTGACGAAATTGGCACCTTAAAAAACAATACACGCAACCGTTCAAAGCTGATTACGACTGCACCACAGGTGGAATCAAAAAATCATCTACCGATTCCAGCCGGCCTGTCCATATCGGCTGAAACACTATTTAGCTACCAGTTCCGATGTCCGAGTCTATCTCTGCCTTACAGCAGTTGACTGTTTAATTATCAACCAATTTCGCGACGAGTCTAACCATGCTCGCAGGACGCTGTATGTTTTGCGCAATTCGCTCATACAGATCACTGCCTTTGCCGTCAGTGAGATCTATCGTCTCCCACCCCAGTGTCTTCCCATACCTGTCCATAGCATCTTCAATGTCCTTCATCGTGCCTTCTGGAGGATCATCAAGAATCAGGTGAAGTACGATTTTTCTTTCCGCAAACTTTGCAAAAATCCCCGGCAAAATATTCGGCTGATCGTAATCGAAGTCCTCTGGACTCGAATATCCGCCACCAGTAGGACGTCCTACGTTAATCCAAGCATGCTTCAGCGTGCCCGAACCATACGGCGCAGGATAGGTACCATCGTCGCTCCAGACTTTTGCCCAATTGGGGCTCAACAGTCGATAGGACCATGTAAAGTGTTCGTCAACACTGCCTGTATTAACAGCAATGGACTGTTTAACACGTTCCGTGATCTCGGAAACCGTCGAACTGTTAGCCAACAGCGGCATCAGCGGCCCCATCATCGGAAAGTGCACAACGCCGTCTCCTATTTCGCCGAGGTCACTGAAGCGCCATCCGCTCCAACTATTCGGATCGCCGGAGAACCACCCTGCATAGCGGGTATCGGCATGATTTCCCATAGTCCACCAATTATCGGGCACACAAAAGAAATCCTTCGCATCAACGGTTGAAGAAGTGGACCACCATCCACCGAGCCCTCTGCCAAAACCAGCTAAATAGTCTGTTAAGTAACTGATATCGTTATTGCCTTCTTTCAGTTTGCGATTGTCTGACACAATGAGCCGGAATTTTTCGTCTTCGCTTTCCGGCGGATAGTCAAGTCGAGCCAAATAGCCGTCAATACCGTCTTCAGCAATGTCCGGTCGAGCAACGAGTGCTACTCCTGCGTCGAAACCCGGACCTCCGGGGTTAAGCAAGTCATTCACCAATGCCGGACTAATACCCTCCAAAATTTCCTTCTGGTGTTTGTACTGCGTTTCCGTTGAGCCGAAATATTTGCTTCCCGGTTTTGGAAGCGCTCTGCTTTCCATACTGATAATGTCAGCGTATTTCGTCCCCAAGTTCATATGTGTGCCGACGGCGAAAACGCTCACATGGATGGTTTTGTCATATGGCTTCCCCTCGAAGAGCTTATTGAGCACTTTCTCCATACCGCTCGCCACTTGCTGACCCGCCGGGGAATCTGCAGAGTTGTCAATCGTAAATACCACTTCTAAAGAGGACGGAAAAAATTGAGCAATAGCTTGGACGGACAATTCCTTTTCCTTGGAGAATAAGGATCCGATAGCTCCGGTTAATCGAGGCTTAGAGGCGTATTGAGCACTGACACTGATGCTCTTCTCAGCAAAGGTCGGCAGAACAGATTTCACCTCCAACGTTTCTTCAAACAACTTCGAATTCTCATCAACCCACTGCTGCGCCACAGCAGTGGTCAGATAGGAGTCCGCTCCGATGGATTGAATTTTGGCAAGGGCAATCGAAGAAGTATCAACCGCTGACTGCATCACAGAAAGATTCATGAATTCACGGTTGACCAACACGGCGCCCGTGCCGAGCGCCATAGCAGGAAGAATACCTAAACCAAGAAACATGGCCGCAGCACCGCGGCGGTCGGTGATAAATTGCCGAACTCTGGTTTTGAGATGAGGCAGCACGCGCTGCAGTCCGCAACGATGTTGAGAGTCCATAATTCAGTCTTCCTTACGAAGGGTCGTATAGCGACTCTGGAATTCCTTTGGTGCAACAAGTGTTAGATAAGCCGGCGCCTCTTTGCGCTGCATACAACTCTGAACCCTGAGCACGGATGCCGGCGTTTGACGACCTCGAAGGGGGCGTCAGTGCGCCTCCGCCGTCACCCAGCAATGAAACGAGCGGAAGCGTTCCAGGAATACCGCCGCATCTTGCTCCATTCGAGAAGGTATAGATCACCGGAACACCGTCATTGGTAATCTTGCCTGTCGCGTATTCCACTGTCAGTCCTGTTCGAATGCCTGCAGCATCTTTCGAAATGGCGTTCTTCAGCATTTCATTGGCGCTGGCAATGAGTACCGGGAACTGCTGCTCCAGCGGGAGCGTGACAGACTCCGTACCGCCTCCAAAATTAAGTTGTTCGGGTTGATTAATCAGCATGTCGGCAAGCGATGCAGTCTGCCGATTCAAAGTCCATTGCAGCCGATATGACTCGCTCATCTGCCAAAAAGCCCAGATGATCAGCAAAATAATGGGCAGTACAAAAGCAAATTCAACTGCCACAGCACCTCGGCCGGAGATGAGAAACTGATGCATTGCCGAATTATGCTTAGAGCGCGGATCCATTCGCAGCTCCTTTATCTTTTTCGGGCTCATTGATGTAGAAGAAATGGATTTCTACTTTGCCCTTCATAGGATTGCCTTCCGGAAGCACTTTCTCGAGAACGCCTAAACGGGCATCAACCTTCAAATGCACAGAGTCTCCGCCTGTTCCAGCTCCAGGATTCGCGCCTGCAAGCAAATCGATCATAGAAGACGAGCTCGTAAAGGTGAGTTTGAGGTCAGAAGGATCAAAAACGCCGAAACGCCATTTTTCAAGTGCCGCCTTAACAAGCGTTTCTGCCTCTGCTCCACGATTGAGTTTGGCTTCATGGATACCCTCTTCAACTGCCCGCTCAATAAGCGCGTAAGCAATGGACAGACGCGCTGATTCAAGCGCCACAGCAAGCACGAAAGCTGCCATGGGAAGAAGCAGTGCGAATTCCACGCCGGCAGCACCGAGCCGACTGCGGAGGAACGCACTGAACGCACTGCGAAACGCGAGAGCGTTCTTCACTTGGTCTTCTCCTTGATCGCTGAGATCAATTCTTCAATCTTCTCGTCATCGAGTTCGCCCTTGAGCAGCCGCCGAACATCATTTTCTCGGCCCAGCTTCATGAGTGCGGCGACAGCTGCCGGTTTGGCGGCAGGCACCTGATCAATGATCGGCTGAAGCTGTGCGAGAGAGTCTTCTGCACGCCCTTCCAGATAAAGGCTGCGGGCGTAGTTGTACCGAATAATGGGATTGTCGAGTTCAGCGAGCAGTTCCTCGTACAGCTTGTCGGCAGCTGCATAGTTCTTCGACATGGAATACGCAACGGCTGCGAGCGACTTCGCAGAACGTCGATCTTCCGCGGAGAGCTTCTGCAAATCGGAACCATCCGTGAGGGGCTTTAAGAGCTTTACCGCTTCTTCAAAATCTGTCAGCGCAATCAGCGCGCGTGCACGTTCAATGCGAAGTTCAGCGGTATCGACGCCGGAAATAAAGCTGAGCACTCGCAGTGCTTGGCGAGGATCGCCCGTCTTAGTAAATGCGCGGGCAAGGTAAATTCGCGCTTCCACATTCGTCGGATTTTTGGCAATCACGTCGTTGCCGACAGAAATGACCGTCTGCCAGTTGTTGGTCTTCTCTGCCGCTACCATAACGGCACGTTCGGACGCCCACTCATTCCCGTCATAGCGCTTAATTTGAGGAGACGGTGCCGCTTTGGAATCAAAGGCGATGTAGTCGTTTGTGACGACGCAGCCAGAAAGCAGTGCACTGCATAAAAGCAGAGAAAGCGAAGCGGGGAAAAAAGATCGACGCATGATCAGAATACGAAACGTTTGAAGAGAAAAACTCAGAAGGCGCGGGCAAGCTCAATTGCAGCCGGCGCAATGATGAGTGCAATAACGGGGAAGAGTACGAGGACGATCAGCGGTACCCCAATGACAGCGGATATCCGGCCCGCTTTCTGTTCAAGTTCGGAAAGCTGGCCAGCTCGAGCTTCCGCAGCGATCGACTGCAGGGCTTCTGTGAGCGGCGTACCGTATTGAATGGACTGGAGCAGAGAATTGGCCAGAATTTTCATTTCCCGCACCCCAGAACGCGCCTCAAGACGCTTGAGCGCCACCGTTCGATTCACCACCAGCATTTCGTAGCGTGTCATGCGAAATTCCTTGGCCACCTCTGGCGCCCGACGGGCAATTTCACTGGCCACGCGATCAAATGCCTCTTCAAGACTCATGCCGCAGCTCATACAAATCGTGAGCAGGTCGACCGCTTTGGGGATAAAAAGACGAATGCGGTTTTGACGACGTTCGGCCAGCTCCGACAGGAACCATCCGGGAGCGCGCCCCGCGACAAAAAGCAAGAACAGATAAGCGAGCGGCGGGAGCGGTTTTTGCACCAAATGTGTCGGATCGATGTCGATGGCCAGCCAGCCGCCCACAGCAGCAGCGATCAGCACCAATGCGCGAAAGAGTAAGAAAAGATCCGTTTGCCACGGTTTGATGAAACCCGCCTGCTGCATAGAGCGTTCCACAGCAGCCAGATCCCGAGACCGGCGCAGCGGTCTGGCAATCAAAGTGAGCA
>OBWY01001840.1_pt1 | contig 11426 bp, 10 predicted proteins | sample 1538081 | NCBI WGS metagenome assembly OBWY01 (sample SAMEA2580089, study PRJEB22360) | human gut metagenome | biome: human gut; feature: human-associated habitat; material: faeces | place: Denmark | collected 2008/2010
CAGCGGATCACCGGGCCATCTGATTTCTCTGGTGGAGCAAAGGCATTAGGGACATAAGTACGAAGAATGCGTTTTACTTCATCTAATCCGCCTGGATTGTTTTCTGGAGGAGCCTTAAACTCTTTTATCAGAAATTCATCATCCCATTTATTCAAGTCCAATGGTTTATCCCGTAAGGTCGTAGTCTTTCCATTATCATCCTTGTCACCATAGTAATACCAAGTAATCCAATCAGCATGTTCATCTGCCGTTTTATCATCCGTATCGCCTCCATTCAATGTCCCACCACATAGAGGGCAAACATCGGCATTACCTTGCTTCCCTAACAGAAACATTCTATTAAATGTGCTCCCACACTGTCCACACTTTACATTCTCGTCCATAAACTGTTACCTCCCTCATTTCATATCCCAATTATATCATCCCTCCCCGCTGTTGGCAACGCCTGCCCGTACATATGTTCACATTTTATTTTCCTCCAGTAATATCCCAGTCAGTTTCCCCCAAGAGTCCTTCAATATCTCCAAAGAAGTCTCTAAATTACTATTTGCAGCAATTTCACGATTAAACTTTACCTTCTCCTGTGTGTCCAATTCTCTATATTCACAAGCCACATCAGCAATCCAACCATCAACGGACTGGGGGCCAATCAGCTTTCTACGAAATTCCTTTAAGGCTTCTACATAAATCGCATACATCTTCGCATAATTCTCGGCGGTAGAAAGATAGTTTAAATATTTATCCTTATTAGAGGCCAATTCTTTTAGTTCGACTATTTTTAATGTGCTGCACAGTAAATCTTTCTTAGTATCAGTCATATGTGTTAAAGCACGGGCAATTTCCAATTCAGTATAGGTATTGGTATTTTTCGTTTCTGTCATATATCATTTCTCCTTAATTCGTTATAAATTTATGTCATTATTCAGTTGTTCAATTATTTGTGGGATTTTTGTTTGGCTGAACGCCATTAGAATTTTTATTTTGATAACCATGTTTCCGACTTGAATTTGAGCTTTTTGTAAAGCTGGTTAATCTTTTTGAGTTCATCAATATCTGTTGTTTGATAATACTTTTCACTTATTATCTGGATTAAATAGGTGTAACTTTCATCGTCCAGTCTAATCATCTCCATACGTATCACTCCTTCATGATATAATCCGCAGTTTTGATATGTTTTCCTTCTAAAAAATCATGTGTCCGTTTTAACTCCGTCGGAGTCAATTTACCTTGTCCTCTTAGCCATCTCGAACATCTTGATTGCTCGCATCCTATATAAGCTGCGAAAAACTGCATCCGAATCCCGTTTAATTCAAGGTATCGTGCTACTAACTGGTTCAATTTTTTCATTTAAATTTTCCTTTCTTTTATATGCTCTTGTGAGAATCTGTTTCACCCTAGACCCTCTCTCCTCTCTATTGACAAAATGTCGATTTGCAAAAAAAGGTCAAGAACTCCTTATTTTCAAGGCTTTTTCTTGACCCGCATCTGCAAAACAAACTCCCTAAATCGCTATACCATTTTTATTCCTAAGATTTAATATTCTCGAACAAGAATCGCTACAGGTCTTTCTATTCCCAATAACTATAAAGGGCTTTTTACATATTTCACATCTTTTTATAACAGCTTCCTTTGTATAGATATAGTAATCAATCATAGGATTCCAGTTATTCACATAAAAGGCCACTCTACTATCTTCATCTATCTTTTTTACGAACTTTGGATAAATCTTATCATAGCCACCTGTAACACACTCAATAATATCAATCAATCCCTTCTCCTTAAAGCGGAGCATCCCTTTCCTGGCAATGCAAATATCCCCCAGCCATTTATCTAACGTTGCTCTGGTCATACGTCCAAATCTTGCATTCCTGTATATCCTGAAATATTTTGTATTATCCTGTGTGACTGAATCCTGTTCCTTTAGCGAATCTAAATATTTAAGTTTTCGCTTATACAATACTAATAACAAAAATAACAGATACTTGTCCCTTTGACAATTTTTCCGACAATGCAAGGAACAAATATACTCAAACTCATTTTCTGTGATTACGACTTGATATTTTTCATCCACCTCTTTATCTGCTTTAATTACTGCCTCTTCAATTTTCCGGTTTTTTTCACACCTAGATTGATACGCTAATTTTTTTATTCCAATATGGCTCCCATTCGCTTCCATTTGCAAATTATTGCAGAGATTTTCATACAGGATATCACCAAAACAATTCCATAAAATATCCTTATTTAAATTCAGGTTTTCTTCCTGGTAATACTCAATATCAAGCAGATAGGCCGCCGCTTTTCGCCTTATTCCTATCTTATCCGTAATCTTGTAGTTCTTTCCTACTGTCTCAAGAATCTTGCGATTACAGTAATAGTAATACGACTTATATCCAAGTAGATTTTTCTTGATTTCATTCTGATATAATGTTTTAAGTCTGTCATTAAACTTTTTGTCATTAATCTGCTTAAGCTGCGATAATAATGAGCGTAATTCTTGATATGTCTCAGTGGAACGATCAACCCTATAATCAACAATTTGAAAATATTGAGGATTGAACACATTATCACTTACATCCGGTTTCCAGATATTATCCTTATTGTCCCGTGTATTCCTCATAACATATTTACAGATACGGTTTACATTACTCTTTTCGTGATAGAGCGCACATTTGTTCCTTTTGGTTTCTTTTGCATAATGAAAAAAATAAGGGGGTGCCTCATCCTTCAATTCTTCAAACATTTCCTGATATCTTTCATTCAAAACTGGCATATATTGTGATTTAGGATTATCGATGCAGAAATTGTTATAGGCCGTAAGCACCCTTACAAAATCCAAATCTGGTTTATCCTCCCCATTCAGATGTTTTGTCAGTGCATTCGAAATATAACCAATCTGTGAGTTATCAAAACTACATTTCAAACACTTTTTAATGTTATCTTTAGTAACCTTCATCGGGTTTGCTTTGCGCATTTCATAATATAAAGGCAATTTGTTCCTATCCAGCAAATCCAGAAAAGCGCTGTCTGAAGTTATAAGCATCTCGTCACCATCTACATCCGCTTGAAGTGTTTTCAATAGCAAATCATGTACACTAATAACCGTGTCCATACCATGAAACCATTTCTTACATTTCTCTGACCTAATTAACTGGCGTATTCCATGCTCACAGTCTGACAAATGAGGGCTACGGAGACAGCATACCTCGTTATCTTCCCTATCATTATAGAAGGAATTATATACATGATTTTTAGGAATCAGGCCAGTTGGATTCTCTTCACCGCAAAACCAATGCTCACATGCTGCATATAAATCCGGACAGATATAGTTGTAAAATCCTTCTATGAATGGTTTACCCCCCATAGCCAGTCTACGAATTTTATCAATCTTTGATTTAGTTCGCTTCTTTGTATATGGATCATGTATCATATCAGGATAGGTCTTGATAGCGGCATAAAATGGTTCCAGTTCCATTTCTTCTTCTGAATTAATACCCATAATCTCCAAAACCTTATCTGGATTAGTCTTATAATCATTTATTATATCAATTGTTCCTGCACATAGCCTTTGTATCTTTTCATCCGTCACGTTCTCTCTTGGAATCGTATGGTAAAACTGATATGCCGAACCCACTACAGGATTTTTAGTCATTGGATAATGCAGAGTATTATTAATGCATATGGACAACTGATTTCTTTTGAATGCAGCCTTATACGTCTCCCAGGATTCATAATATTTCCACATTTTTAGTTGTGAACCGTTTAATACCAACTTTATATTGTCACGTATATAGTCTATCGCCACATCATTTCCCCATACATCCTTGACAGTCATACCATCAGTTATTTTTCCTTCCTGTTGTTTCTTGATAATAAACTTACGGAAATTAAACGGAAAAATGCAGCCCTTTAGAAATCCGCAACGAATCTGAGCGCTACACGGTAAAACACCTGGAAGGAACATCCCCGCCCCATCCATATGATTGACAGGAACAGGCATTGTACGCTTCGTGATAACTTGAGTATCCATATCAAGATAATTAACTTCCTCTGTCACCAGCGTTTCAAACTCTGGAAGGACTAATACTTCATCAATATTAATGGGGGATGGAAGCTCTACACTTTTAGAAAATATAAGGGATGTATATGCAAGATACTTCCCTGTATTACATCCGTGGTTGCCACTGCCATCAACATACTGATTGATAATATCCAACGATAATCCACACATCAGCTTGTCTTGATTCTTCTTGAAAAAATCACTTTGTATTAAGCATACCTGCTGTTTCTTTTGTTGATTCGCAGATGAAGAAAAAACGAAATAGTGAACCTCTCCAATCTCAATCCCATTATCTATTATCTGATTCAGGAGTATTTCGTTCCTACAGTCCATAATAATAAATTCTTGAACCAATGGAATCTTATTTTGATCTTTATCATCAAACTCAAATTTAGTAAATGAGTCACAAAGTCTTACTGCCTCATTCTCAAAACCACAAATAACTTTGTCTAGCCGTATGTCACCATCTTTCTGGAACATAGCCGATTTTCCTATCTTCCGAATGCCAACATAAGAACGAAGTTTTTCATCATATAATTCTTTTAAAGTAGGTGCTTCATCTTTTTTAGCTCTCTTATAAGCACTATATAGTACCCTCTCTTCATCTGTCCATGAATCAAATACTGACAGATTAAACAGCATATATCTCTTCGGTTTCCTGATTGCGTTCAAAATATCGATCCCTCCCACTTCTTTCCTTTAATACTTATCTTCTCCATTTGCCCCAATGCCTCCATGGAGCCGAATTTGACCTAATAAAAGCAACCACATCCCCGTTTCCTCCAATTGGAGGCATCGGTCTTTTAGCATCTCTATTCAGTTCTCGTCTATGGGAATTGTCCATTGCCAGAACGGCAACGCTTACACATTTCTAGATTATATTCATTTATATTTGACTCATTTTCATTTCCATCCTATAATATATTTCATACGACTGGGGAGGTGATGACATGAGTGCAGATATATCACATCTTATCAATGCTGGTATGTTTATAGTATTAATATTTGTATGCATGATATATATCCAAAAATCCAAATCGTTTACGATGCGGATTATCTTAGTTGATATAATCTTTCTTCTAGTTGGTACTATATTTATTATTACTAACATACCTATAAATGGACATTCGGATGCATTATACTTATTACTATTTTCAGCCACCCTAATAAGTTACTCGTTCACATTATCAAAAAAGGAAATCGTGTCCAAGCAATTATGTGCATTGGGGTTCCTTGCTTTTCTATTTTTTATGATTGCTATTTCTGCCGTCAACGCTCAATCAAAAAATATAAACGTATTTAATTACTTTGCTTACTTCTTTGCTTACATACCATTTCTTATTACGCTATTGACTGTTAAAAATTTCAAAACTGTTTGGTGCAAATTCTGTGGATTATTCTTGCTATATTTAGGGGTTATAATATTTATCATATTTTATTTCCTCCCATATAGTGCAACGTCACAAAAGATAATCCCCGCTTTATATGATACTTTATATTACTGTACCAATCTTGAAATAAATATTGACGATTCTTTAAAGCCTATGCATTTCATACAATATTTATCATTTTCTTTATTGCATACATTTATGATTACATTAATTCTAAATATTTTATACGAAATGTGGCAGACGCAAAACAATCAAAAAAACATGGATTAATACAAGTACCTCATGCAAATACATGACTCGATGTATCTCTATGACTTTCCATATTAGGGCTGCATTCTATAGCACATTTATTCAACAATGGTTATAAGTCACAGCCCTCTCCATGCCCTTCAAACCACCCACCCCAGCAACTCCCCACCTCACCCATTACAAGCCTAAATAAGCCATTCTGGTGCGTTCTACGCCTATAGAGGAAATGCAGCATTCCATTTAATGTTTCAATTGGTAAACAGTTTACCAGTTGGATATAACCAATTCTTTCTTTTATCTGCCTCTCCCATTGCAAGCTCATATAAGCCGTCCTGACGCGTTCTACACCCATATAAAGAAATAGTGATTTCATTCCCTTATAAGTTCTCTCTTCCACTACTTCACAATCTTCAAATGAGATGGTTTCTTATTCAGCTTATGTATCTCACCTGTTTGATTATCTTTGATGATACCTAATTCCTGGTTCATCGTGTATGTACCGATTCCCTGATCCTTTAGCCATCGTTCCATGATTCCCTCACCAGTTTGAGCTTTATACATATTACTGATAATAGACATGGAAACCATATCAAATGCAAATAAATCATCATTCCAGTAACACCACAAAAAATCCTCTAAACCTTCCTTTCCTAATGGTGTATCCAAATCAAAGTCCTTCAGCTTTTCCATTGTGTAGAAGTAGTCCTTGCAACCAAACTTTTCACCATCATACTCTTTTTCAATTGGGAACATGGACATCATCTCTCTTGGTGTAAGCTGTCTCATAAGCATTTTTACAGACTCCAAAAAATTGAAGTCGGTATTGACCTGCCCAAGTGTACGTGGCTCGGTACTGTGTCTTCGATCTATCCTCTCTAAACTGAAATATTTCACTGCATAGAATACCGCACGTTTTAGGTTATCCCTACAATGTTTCAAATCGCTACCGTCATATATAGCAACCACTTTCCTGTCAAATGCTTTCATATATAATTGTTCCAGCTTGGCTTGTTTATCTTCCGCTTTGATTTTATCACCGTTAATTACTGTAAAATTATTATTCATATTAAACATCCTCCAAATTTAACATTTTCTACAGTGACCAAACTTGTTATGCCGTGTGCTGTAAAATGTTAAGTTTTCTTTCTATCTCTTTTTCATATTCCGTAATTAGTCTGTCCTTAATCTCTGGAATAGCTTTCTTTGCATTCTCTACTGTATATTTCCCTTCATATTCCGATAAATCACAGGGAATATAAATTTCTTTTAACTGTTCTTTGTATTTCTTTTCTATCAACCTTAAAAATGCGGCTTCACGCAACGATGAATGATCAATGTCTAATGTATCTGCCAAATTAATTTTGGGTAAATTATTAATGGTGGATAATTTATGTTCCAGTATTTCAAGTATCTGTTCTGTTGTGAATGCATTTAATTCTACACGTCGGTAATACTTACCACCATCGAAAAATTTTCTATACTCATCTGCCATATTTGCCAATTTATCAGTATCAGAAGATTTTTTATCAACTTCCTCCGGCTTAATATCATATTTTTTTACATCATCAATACCGATTCCCAAGTCTTCTATTTCTATCGGATACTGAAATTTATCGTTAGGAACACGGAGCGTTTCGCAAATCTGTACACCAGATATGTCTAAGTCATGCATACAATATAGTTTTAATCCCCGTTTCTGTAATGTATATAATAAGGTTTTAGCCGCCCTTGTAGAGAATCCTTGACCACTGACAATAACCATATGATACTTTTCTCCAATGTTTTCAGCCTTAAATATCGCATCGAATCCAGTTTTCTCAATATAAAGTACTTTGTCGTACTTATATTCGATGTTAAATTCGTCTTCAATAAACACATCACTGGAAATGCCACCATAACACTGAAATGAATTACTCTTACTGTCTATGTTATCAATGAAGTGTCTGACATTGGCAGTTCCTAACCCGTTTTGCTCTTTGCCGATATAGAAATTACCTCTATCACTAAAATTCACTTTGCTTTCGTATTGTGGATGTTCATTTATCCAATCTGTCAGTATCTCTTGTGTGAAGTCTCTGTATGTACTGTTTGTTTCCTTTATTCCTGACAGTTCACGCATTTTGTACCATATCTGACGGGCAGTAATTGCATACTTACCATTCGTACTTGCTAACATAAATGCTTCATCCAGGCTATTTCTCATTAAGGTTCTTGTATCTGTCGGCTTTTCAATTTTTGCATCAAATATACGCTTCTCTTTTCCTAATGCTTTTGATAAAGCCTTAATAAAATCTCCGATAATACAGGTAATATCAATTTCTGTCTTTCCAGCATCTCTGAATAGGAAATACGGAGATATGAAGTGAAACGTAAATTGATAATCATTATAATTCATAAGTAGTCTCGATAAATCACCTGCATATGGACATTTTTTCCATCCCAAACTGTAAAAATCACCATCAAACACGATACTTTCTGCATTATTATAGGTGATTGTGTTATTAATATAGCAATCACAGTTTGCTAAATATCCCTTTTCACTCCTTATGTCCGTTTTTACTACATCAAACTCAACAATACAAGGAACGTATGAATTACACACAGAAGCATTTTGTTTATTTTGTATCATCATTTCAGTATTGAAAGAATATTTCAGTCCCATCATATGATTTTTCAATAATGTGTACTGTTTATTCTTCTGGTATGATTTTAGATTCATAAAATCTTCTTGAAATTCTGTACCATTAAAATTGATATCCTTTATTTTTGACTTGATAATACTCTGATTTTTAATCCTTGTACCAAATATATCACCCAGGAATGACTTATATGTTGTTTCTCCATCCTGTGTATCTTGAATCAACCGTAAAAATGTATGGTAATCATAAAATGCAATCGAAATATCCTTTGATCTGTCTATAGGATTGGCTGTTGCCAATACTTTATCCAGAATGTATTGTCCACTGGAAAGAGTGAAATTCACATCTCTATTACATTGTGCATACCTTTTAATGACACTCTGTAATTGATTTATTCCATATCCGTTATATCCGATAATCTCAATTCCTCTATGGTCTGTTTCACCATGTTCAATCATCTCACAAGGAAATAATCCCGATTCTATCTTTGAAGTGTCAATGGCCATTTCAACAATAATTCTATCAAAAGTATGCCAATATAATTTATATCCCAGAATGTAGCAGATACTAATAATTGTCTTTAGTCCATTGCCCTGTTTCCCTCTGCTTGGTGTAACAAAATGCCTATTTCTGCTAACATACATTGAAAAATCATAAATCTTTTTGATCGTATCTATTGATATTCCTGATCCATTATCAAAAATATTTAACCTCTTATCCAACATGGTATAATCTATGGATATTTTCTTATGCGACAATGGCTCAATAGCATCTAAGGCATTATCAATTAATTCCTTTAAAATCACAAAGTCCCATGAGGATTTTACTATTCCTGTTTTCTTAATTAATTCATCCTCTGAGAAATAATCAGACATCATTGCCGTTGTAAATACTGTATTTATATTAAATTCCTCCCTTACGCAATTTTCTTATTCCTCGCCCCATACACAACCACATTCCCAGTACCGTCAATCACATTATCCGTAACGACCACTCTCTTAGCATCCGTCATGTCCGGGACATCAAACATAACCTTCTGTAATGATTTCTCCACAATAGACCTCAAACCTCTTGCGCCAATCTTCCGCTTAATTGCTAATTCAGCTATCTTATGTAATGCTTCATCCGTAAATTCAAGCTTCACATCGTCCATAGCCAATAGTTCCTGGTATTGTTTTACCAACGCATTCTTTGGTTCCGTGAGAATCCTAAGTAAATCTGTTTCACTTAAAGGATTCAGTATTGTAATTACAGGTAAGCGTCCTATTAGCTCAGGCATAAGACCAAATTTAACAAGGTCATGTGGCTGCACGCCTGATAAATCTGGTGTATCTTTTAAGGAGCATGTGCCAATATCCGCACCGAATCCAATTGGCCTACTATCAGATTCCTTATGTACTATCTTCTCCAATCCTTCAAACGCACCGCCGCAAATAAACAGGATTTTAGAAGTATCAATACTTATAGTTTCACTTTGGGGGTGCCTTCTTCCACCATCCATAGGAACCTTTGCCACACTACCCTCAATGATCTTCAATAACGCTTGCTGAACGCCCTCGCCGGACACATCACGAGTAATGGACACATTCTCACTTTTCCTCGCTATCTTGTCAATTTCATCAATATAGATAATTCCCCGCTCTGCAAGCTCCACATCGTAATCAGACGCCTCTAACAACCTAAGAAGGATATTCTCACAATCCTCGCCCACATATCCGACCTCAGTAAGAGACGTTGCATCTGCTATACAGAATGGGACTCCTAAGAATTTAGCAAGGGATTGAGCAAGATATGTTTTACCAGAACCAGTAGAACCAATCATGAGAATGTTAGACTTCTGAATCTCCACATCGGATTTATGCCTACGCTTAATCCGCTTATAGTGGTTATAGACGGCCACCGCCAATGTACGCTTTGCATCATCCTGGCCTATCACATATTGATCCAGATGTCCCTTTATCTGTGATGGGGTTGCCAACTGTATGTTATCGTTTATGGTTTCTTCATCTTCTTCATTCAAAACATCGTAGGCTTCTGATATGCATTGGCCACAGGCATATCCAAACTTTCCTCCAATCAATCGCTCCACGCTATCCTCTGATTTTCCACAGAATAAGCATATTTTTCTAGTCTTATTTGCCATATTATTTTCTCAACCTTCCTACTAATTACATCCATCAATCACCAAGTGTAAACCTGTATTACGGCATTCCATCTTCCTCATGTAATTCCCGAATACGGTCATCTATCATGTCCTTGAAATTAACAAGAACTGGTTCTTTCTCAGGCCATATAACCGTATCTGACTTCATAAATCTATCCAGTAAATCAGAAAATTTACTATATAACTTTTCTAAATATTGTTCTTCTCTTTTTGACATACATATTCCTCCCATTATTCAAAGACTTTCTTCATAAAATTATTGCTTTTAAAATCATGGTATGATACAATTGAAGCAATTAAAGTTCATACTGATTTTTCCTAAATGGGTTGAAAACCGTTTTTTGATTTGCACGCTAAAAACTTCAAAATCCCTTGAAAATACAAGGTTTTTCAAGTTTTTAACAGGTTTGATTTCCCCCCTGGATTTCGTAGGTAAAATTTTTCAAAAGTCCTTAATTTCTAATACTTTTTCATGAATCCGGATGTTTAATTTCCCCCCTATTGTATACGAATGTATAATAATGAACAGAGTGAATGGGCCAAAGCTACGCCATCAATCCCAGTGCAATATCATAATCTCTTAACCTGTCTTCAACCACATTTGTACCCACATTTCCATTATCTATTCCATTATTAACTATACCAATACTTTTATCTGAATCTGTATTATCAGTAATATTAATATCATCTACTTCATATGGATTGATAAATTTATACTTATTCCATTCATACCCTTTATCACTATATTGTTTTACTACAACTAAACATCTCTCTTTCCATAACTTTCTAATATGTTTACCTATTTCATTCGGAGTTAATTCATCCAATCCTAATGTCTCTGCTACTTCTTCATAGGTTGCTTTCTTTCCATTATCAAGATTATTCACCAATGCAATATAAACAATATAATCTGTTTGTGATATTTT
>OBWY01001845.1_pt1 | contig 11399 bp, 10 predicted proteins | sample 1538081 | NCBI WGS metagenome assembly OBWY01 (sample SAMEA2580089, study PRJEB22360) | human gut metagenome | biome: human gut; feature: human-associated habitat; material: faeces | place: Denmark | collected 2008/2010
GCATATTCGGTTAGTTCTTTCTATTTGCACCGCGCCAGCCATGACTGTCACGTCACCTCTGCAGGTAATGGCAGAGAACCCGGAATTTGCCCATGACGAGGCGACCTGGGCCCGGCTGCGGGACAATGTGATGGAATATGATGAGCTTCAGATGCTGGTGGAGGAATACAATCCCACCTACATGAATAATCAGGTTTCCTATAAAGATTCCAGGACAAAGGACGATGCGGAAACCGTAAGACAGGATTTGAAAGACGCTGCCGACGATATGACCAGTCAGGCGGAAGACATGAGGGACACGGCTGATTCCCTTCTGGATTTAGCCAATTCCCTGCAGAACATGTCCAAAGAACAGGCGGACGCAGTGCTTAAGCAGGCAGGCATTAACAGTGTAAACAGCTTAATGTCCTCCTACAATGCCATGTATCTTGGCGCGGCGATGATGGATAACAGTGCAATGAAGCAGAATATTTCCGCCGACAGCCAGTACGACGACGACGAGTCCAGAAAACTCAAATATCAGAAAACGCAGAACGGTCTGATTATGTCGGTGCAAACCATGTTCGCCTCTTATAACCAGATGAAAAGCAGTCTGGACGTAATTCAGAAAAATATAGAGATTATGGAAGCAGTCCAGCGCTCTACCGAGACGCGTGCCTCTCTTGGGATGGCGACACAGATGGATATACTGACGGCCAAGAAAAACGTGCAGTCCATTCAATCCACCTATACCCAGACCCGTACCTCTTTGGATTCCGTAAAACACAGTCTCTGTCTGGCCACAGGCTGGCAGTTCAACGCAGACCCTGATATCAGGGAAGTGCCCGGGGCAGATATGAACAGGATTGCGGCAATGAATCCGGATGTGGATAAGCAGACTGCTCTTCAGAACAATTACGATTTAAATTATAATAAAAAGATTCTTAAGAATATGACCGAAGGCTCTACCGATAAAAAGAATATGGAGCGCACGATCAAAAATCTGGAGGAGACGGTTGCCGCCTCCATGGTGAATTTATATAATGATATTCTCCAGAAAAAAACGGCGTTTGAGCTGGCAGAAGCCGCACTGGCTACCCAGACAACGGCGATCAATTCCACGGAAAGAAAGTACCAGCTTGGCATGGCAAGCCAGCTGGACTACCTGCAGGAGCAGGCGGCCTTCCTGGGCAAACAGATCGACCGCCAGACAGCGGAGATATCCCTGTTCCAGGCGATGGAGACGTATGACTGGGCTCTGAAGGGCATGCTTTCCACCGGGAACTAGAGCCTGTTTGGTTCGTCCGGTCAGCGCGGTACCTGGACAGACGGGTAGCCGGCACAGATATATATTTTAAATTTAGTCTCGCGATAGTAATTCTGCAAGGCGGAAACGGACGCGGACGGTAACTTTTTCGGAAGTTTCCGTCTGCGTTTTTTGTTTGGTATCATTAAAAACAACCCGTCTGCTCTTCATCAGATCGCGGTAATCATTGTCTGTAAGAAGGTTTTTCAGTTCCTGCTTTGAGGAGTCGGGAACCTCGCAGACAGAAGACTGGGAAAAACACAACGGCGGATAAAGGACGCACCACCAGTTGTTTCCTTGTCCGCTTCCCAAAAGAACCCGGACCGCATCGTAGTCCCCGCAGGGGAACGTGACGTCACCGTAGACTTTGGTCGGAAAATAGCAGCGTTCAATCCGGATATCGGCCGGATAGGCATAGCCTTCGGAACGCATAAATGATTCAGCGGTATGTTCCAGCTCTTCTTTGTGTTCTGTTACGTAGGAAATCAACTCATCCTTAGACAGCTCCCGGCCGTCTAAATTTTCGTACATGGTGTCAATAAGAAGCTGTTTTACTTCCAGCTTCAGGTCCTGGTCTTCCTTACTGTTGCTGTTAGCCAGAACATGGAAGCGCAGAATCTGGGGAGCCAGTCCGCTTGACAGGCTCTCCTCAGCCTTTCTGGCCTGGTTCAGGACCAGCGGTACTGAAACAAGCAGAGTGAGGGAGAGGGTGGCGCTTATAAGTAGAGCCGCCTTTCTTGAAGTCCCTTTTGATAATTTATTCATATAATATGTAATGTGTGGATGTGACATTGGTAAACCTCCATGGCTGATATATTTCAGAGCTGCTTTATTCCAGTTACTGCTTTATTTCTTACAATTTATTTCATATTTTTATCTTACTTACCCCAAGTATTGACAGCTGTGTTATAATCTAAACAGTTTAAAATTATATCCGATAGAAAGGCAGATTAAATCATGATAAAAAAGAGAATTCTCGTTATTTTCGGCGGACAGTCATCAGAGCATATTGTCTCCTGCATGTCGGCAGTAAATGTGATTAATAATATAGACAGAGATACATATGATGTCCTTATCGTGGGAATTACGGAAGAGGGACACTGGCTGCTGGTAGATTCGGTGGAGGCGATTCAGGATGAAAGCTGGAGAGATGGTACGGTTCAGGCCGTTCTCTCGCCGGATGCAACGGAAAAAAGTGTCATTGTCATAGACGGGGCCGGAATAAAGAAAATCAAGGTAGATGGTGCATTTCCCGTGCTGCATGGTCTTTATGGGGAAGATGGTACAATCCAGGGACTTTTTGAGCTGGCGAAGCTCCCATATGTCGGCTGCGGAGTTCTGGCTTCCGCCGTATCGATGGATAAGTTTTTTACAAAGATTATTGCCGACAGGGTAGGAGTGCGGCAGCCTACGAGCCGGTGATGAAAGAGGAGATTGCAGGTACAGAGGGAATGGCCGAAGCGGTGAAACGGGTGGAAGCACGGTTTGCTTATCCTGTATTTATTAAACCGTCTAACGCAGGCTCCTCCAGGGGCGTATCCAAGGCTGAAAACAGGGAACAGCTCACAGAGGGTCTTACCGAGGCTGCACGCCATGACAGAAAGATTCTGGTAGAGGAGACGATTGTCGGCCATGAGATTGAATGCGCCGTATTCGGGAACGGAAAAGAGCCGGTGATTGCATCCGGCGTCGGTGAGGTCCTGGCCGCCGCACAATTCTATGATTTTGAGGCGAAATATTTTAATGCAGAGTCCAGGACGGTTGTAAATCCGGAGCTTCCGGGTGACAGCGCCGAGAGAGTGCGCCGTGCCGCCGTGGAGATATTTAAAGCGGTAGACGGCTATGGGCTTGCACGGGTCGATTTCTTTGTCACGAAGGACGGCGACGTTGTATTTAATGAAATAAACACAATGCCCGGATTTACGGCGATCAGCATGTACCCGATGTTGTTTGAGGCGGCCGGAATCAGCAAGACAGAGCTGGTTGGGAAGCTGATCGAGCATGGAATGAATCGGTATTAATCGGCGTGCGAGTTAAGGCATTGAGTTAAGCGCCGTGTGTAAGCATACGGTACAGGTGCAGAATACATGTGTGATACAAGTATAGGAATCAGATGGAGGAATCAGATGGACAGAAATGCGCCGATTGGTGTCTTCGATTCAGGGGTTGGCGGTCTTACCGTAATGCGGGAGATTATGCGTCAGATGCCTGACGAGAGAATTGTATACTTTGGAGATACGGCCAGGGTGCCTTATGGGAATAAATCAAAGGAGACAGTGATTCGTTATTCGCAGCAGATCATCCGTTTCCTGCAGACAAAAGAGGTGAAGGCGATTGTAATCGCCTGCAATACGGCATCAGCCTGCGCCCTTGAGGCGGTGGAGAAGAGCCTGGATATTCCGATTATCGGCGTGATTTCGGCCGGTTCCAGGGCGGCCGTGGAGGCCACCAGGAATGGAAAGATTGGAATCATCGGGACCGAGGCCACGATCCGCAGCGGAGTATATTCGGAGGAGATGAAACAACTTAGAGGGGATATCGAAGTGACAGGTAAACCTTGCCCGCTTTTCGTCCCGCTGGTGGAAGAGGGACTGCTTCACGATTCGGTGACGGATGAGATTGCATCCCGTTACCTTGCGTGCCTGAAAGGGAAATATATTGATACGCTTGTAATGGGATGTACCCATTATCCGCTTCTGCGCTCCACATTTAAGCGCCTGATGGGCGATGATGTAACGCTGGTGAATCCGGCTTATGAGACGGCAGTGGAGCTGAAGGGGCTGCTTAAGGAGAAGGGGATGACCCGCGGCGCAAAGTCAGAAGGCGTGGAAGATACCAGAGAGCAGTACCAGTTCTTTGTAAGCGATTTGGCTGAGAAGTTTACTAATTTTGCAACGTCGATTCTTCCACGAGAAGTCAGGGAGACAAAGAAGATTAATATTGAGGAGTACTGATATGACGAAAGATGTACTTGTGAGTATCAGCGGAGCGCATATGGTTGACGGGGACAGCGATGATGTATCCGTAATAACGGCCGGGAGTTATTTCTGTAAAAACGGTAAACATTACGTAATCTACGATGAACTGATTGACGGCGTGGAAGGTGCAATCCGTAACACGATTAAGATCAGGGAGGATATCGTAGAGATAATCAAGAGCGGAAGCGCCCGTTCCCATATGATATTCGAGAAAGAGAAAACAAATGTCTGCTGTTACGCCATGCCCTTCGGGCAGATTATGGTTGGGGTGAATACAGATAATATTTTATTGGAAGAAAAACCGGATCAGCTCCGCGTGGAAATTGATTATTCTCTGGACGTGAACTATGAGATGGTTTCCCAGTGCCACATTGTGATAGATGTGCGGTCCAAGGCGTTGGCGGATTTCCGGCTAGGGGAATAGCCGGGTCTTGTAGGGAAAGAAGCGGTAAATACTGGGATTTAAGAAAAAATAAGAAAATATTAGGAATAACTTACTGTTAGAATGGGAGGGGGAATATTGACCTCCCATAAAATTGGTGTTATAATTTACGAAACTCAGAAGATTGTATAATATCGTATCGAAAGATGTCGCTTAATATATCTGTTAAGCGACATACGTTTGAACAGCATTTGAAATTGAAATGCAGGATGCAGTTTCATCATGGATGTTCAGCACGAATGCGGTTATATTAATGAAGATACATCTTTTGAGAATACAGGATTATAGGCAGATGACGTGAAGCATTGGCACACAGATTCCGGGCTATATGGTAATAGGGGATAACAACGGCAGCTGCACGCGCAATTTGTATTTTGCATTGCGTGCAGATGGCGGAGCTTACCCTATTTTACCTGAAATGAAACAACAGCTCTGGACGCTTCCGCTTGTGCGGGAAGGAAAAACGACAGATATGTGGTATGTAATACAAGTCCAGGGGGGACAGGAGGAGAAGACGGCGGAGCTGATCAAAAAGCAGTTGACGCTCTGTGATGACAGCTTGAGGGAATGCTTTATACCGAAGAAAGAACGGGTGAAAAAATTTAAGGGGCGCTGGCAGCAGGTTGAAGAACTTTTATTTCCGGGATATGTGTTTGCCGATTCAGGGGATGCGGAGGAGCTGTACAGGCGGCTGAAACAGGTTGGCAGGTTGACGAAAGTTCTGCAGGACGGGAACTTTCTTTTTTTGTCTCTTTCAGAGGATGAAGAGCAGAGAATTAAAGCAATTGGGGACTGCCGACATGTGACCAGGGTATCCAAAGTCCAGGTTGTGGGGGGAGAGTACAGCGGCAGGGCTGATGGAATTGACAGAGGAAAGAATGTAGTTGTCCGGGAAGGGCCTCTGAGGGGGCTGGAAGGATATGTGACAAAAGTGAACCTGCATAAGCGTGAGGTTACGGTTCAAATGCCATTTGCGGGGAGAATGGTGGATGTGAAGCTTGGGATTGAACTGGTGGATGTGAAGCCAGCACGAGAAGAAATAACAAATCAAATATATTAAAATAAATGGATACGAAAGGCTGACCGGCATGCAATATGCAGGGGGCCTTTTTTCTATGAATGAAATAATAAAAATAGATTCATAAAACGAATGCGATGGTATTAAGGAAGAGAGGGTGAAGGATGGAAAAGCAAAAAAGAATATTTTTATCCAGTCCGACAATGAATGGGCATGAAATGGAGTATATCCAGGAGGCCTTTGATACAAACTGGGTGGCGCCCCTTGGAAAAAATGTTGATGAATTTGAAAATGAACTTGCTGCATATGTTGGTTCAAAGCATGCAGCAGCGTTAAGTGCCGGGACGGCAGCACTGCATCTTGCAGTCAAGCTGGTTGGAATTGGGCCAGGGGATGTGGTACTTTCATCTTCTCTTACATTTGCTGCAACCTGTAACCCTGTTACCTATGAAGGAGGAAAGCTGGTTTTTATCGACGCGGAAAAGGATACGTGGAATATGTCGCCCGAAGCGCTGGAAGAAGGCTTCCGGAAATATCCTGAAACAAAAGCCGTATTGCTGGCCCATCTTTACGGTACACCTGCTAAGATGGATGAAATTATGGGTATCTGTGAAAAACATGGCGTGCCGTTGATTGAAGATGCGGCGGAAGCGCTCGGTAGTACATATAAAGGAAGAGGATGCGGTACTTTTGGAAAGTACGGCATTTTTTCATTTAACGGAAATAAGATAATCACGACCTCCGGCGGCGGAATGCTGGTGTCGGATAGTGAAAAAGACATAATAAAGGCCAGATTCTGGGCAACACAGGCCAGAGAAGCAGCAAGGCATTATGAACATAAAGAGATAGGGTACAATTACCGGATGAGTAATATCGTAGCCGGAATCGGCCGCGGGCAGCTGCTGACATTAGATAAATATAAGGAGAAAAAGCAGCATATTTACCAAAGATATCAGGAGGCTTTCGCGGATATACCAGAGATTCGGATGAATCCATTGAATCCCGATGGTGAGGCTAATAACTGGCTGTCATGTATTACCCTGGAACCGGAATGTATCCAGAGAGGAATCTCTCCGTTTGAAATTATGGAGGCGCTGGAAAAGGAAAATATTGAGAGCAGGCCGATTTGGAAACCGATGGATTTACAGCCGGTTTATCAGGAAAATGATTTTATACAGGTGGAGAGTTTCAATGGGAAGTCGATTGGCCGGGATATTTTTGACAGAGGGGTATGTTTGCCCAGTGATGTGAAAAATACGGATGAGGATATGGAACGGGTTACTCAGATAGTAAAATCGTTGTTTAGATAGGAAGATAGGGAATTTAGCTTACTTAAGCAGAGACTCTGCTTTAGAAAATAGGAGATGCAGGGATGTATCGGAAATATGTAAAGAGGCTGCTGGACATTATTATGGCAGCGGCTGGAATTATTGTGCTGTCACCGGTGATGCTGGTGACAGCTTTTCTTGTGCGTGTAAAGCTAGGAAGCCCGGTGATTTTTAAACAAAAAAGGCCGGGTGAAAATGAAAAAATTTTTGAGATGTATAAGTTCCGCAGTATGACGGATGAGCGTGATCAAGATGGAAATTTGCTGCCTGACGAAGTGAGACTGACGGAGTTTGGAAAAAAATTACGGGCAACCAGCTTAGATGAACTGCCGGAATTGTTTAATATTCTTAAAGGGGATATGAGTGTGGTGGGGCCGCGGCCACAGTTGGTGAGAGATATGGTTTTTATGTCGTCAAAACAGAGGAAACGTCATGAGGTACTTCCAGGATTGACGGGATTAGCCCAGGTGAATGGGAGAAATAAGATTTCTTGGGAGGAGAAGTTAAGCTGGGATTTGAAGTATGTCAATCATATTTCATTAAGAACGGATTTATCCATAGTTGTAAAAACTATTATCAAGGTGCTGAAAAAAGAGAACATATCAACAGTGGGAATGGAAACCGCAGAAGATCTGGGAGATTATCTCGTAAGGACAAAAAAGATCAATAAAGAAGTATATGAGATATATAACGAAAGAGCTAGGTTAATAATGAATGCTTGGAAAGAGAGTGTATAGAAAGTGCACGAGTATAAAATATCTGTTGCAATAAGTGTGTACAAAAAAGACAACCCTAAATATTTTGAGCAGGCGCTGAAAAGCGTTTACGGTCAAACGTTATTGCCTGATGAAGTGGTCTTAGTCATAGATGGTCTAGTTTCAGAAGAAATTTTAAATATAATTGATCAATTTAAAAAAGAGTTATATAACAAAATAGCTATAAAAATAATACAGCTACCCCAAAATGTAGGACTGGGACGTGCATTGAATATTGCTGTAAATAATTGTACATATGAATATATTGCAAGAATGGACAGTGATGATATTTGCATTCCCGAAAGATTTCAACTACAGATTGAAAAATTTAAATTGGAAAACGATTTAAGTGTAGTAGGCGGAGGTATTGTTGAGTTTGTGAATGATATAAATAATGTCGTAGGAATGAGAACTGTTCCTACAAAACATGCCGATATTATAAAGTTTATGAAACGACGTTGCCCATTTAACCATGTTACAGTTATGTTCAAAAAAAGTGCTGTACTTAATGCAGGAAATTATAAGCATCTTTTATATAATGAGGATTATTATCTGTGGATTAGATTGTTTCAAGAAGGGGCGAAGTTTGCTAATTTGGCAGGAAATTTAGTATATGTGCGTGTTGGGAAGGAAATGTATAAAAGACGTGGTGGTCAAGTTTATTTTAAGAGTGAATATTTTATACAGAAATACTTATTGAAATACAAGATTATCGGAAAAAGAACGTTTTTGGAGAATATATTAATAAGAGTCATTGTACAACTAATACTGCCTAATAGTGTTAGAGGTTGGTTCTTTAAAAAATTTGCCAGACAAACAAAAATATTGGATAGAAAGAAGCATAGAAGATGATACCCAAAATTATACACTACTGTTGGTTTGGAAAAAATCCATTACCAGAAGAAACTAAAGAATTTATAGAAAGTTGGAAAAAATATTGTCCACAATATAAAATAATAGAGTGGAATGAAGATAATTTTGATATTAACAAGTTACGATATACAAAAGAAGCGTATGAACATAAAAAATGGGCCTTTATAACAGATTATGTTCGACTATATGCTTTATATTATTATGGTGGTATATATATGGATACGGACGTTGAAGTAACGAAACCTTTAGATTGCTTTCTTGAAGAACAGGGATTCTCTGGTTTTGAAATGCCTGACAAAGTTCCTACCGGGCTAATGGCATGCGAAAAAGGCCATCCTTTTATCAAAGAAGTTTTAGATAAATATGATGAAAAGCGGTTTGTATTAGAAAATGGGAAAATTGATTTGACTACAAATGTAGAGTTAATCACTGCATTTGCAATTCAAAATGGATTGCTCTTAAATAATAAAAAGCAAACCATTTTAAATTTTACTTTTTATCCGACCGAATATTTTTGTCCTAAAAATAATCGGACTTTGGAATTACAAATTACAGATAATACCTATGCCATTCATCATTTTGCGGGCTCATGGATATCTTCTAAAAATAGGTATAATCAAAACATTAAAAAAATGTTAGGTCCACGTTTTACTGCATTACTCTTAAAATTAACAGATAAATTTAAAATAACCTAAAAATGGTGAACCTGTTCTTCCAGGAGGAGAAAATGTGAGGGGAAAACAAGCTCTAAAAAATATAGCAGCTAATATATTATTACAGATTGTAACAGCGGTAAGTGGTCTTTTATTGCCTAGGTTTTATTTGCTGGCATATGGATCAGCCATGAATGGCATGGTATCATCTATAACGCAATTTATGGCATATTTAATGCTTGTTGAAGCGGGAATAAGCGCTGCTTCAATAGTAGGCTTGTACGCTCCACTGACTACTAAGTGTTATGAAGAGATAAATAGTATTCTAGCTGCAACAAATAAATTTTATTTAAGGTCGGGTATTCTATATACTTTTCTTGTTGCACTATTTGCTGTCTTTTATCCTTTTATAATAAAAGAACAGGTAAGTCCAATTACTACCAGACTAATTATATTAATATTAGCATCCAGTAATCTAATAGATTACCTTTTTTTAGGTAAATATAGAGTACTCTTAATGGCAGATCAAAAGGGGTACGTTGTAACTGCTACACAAATATTTGGAACTATAATAAATACAATTGTATGTGTTTATTTAATACAAAAAGGTGTTGGTATAACAGAAGTAAAATTTGTGGCTACAGCAGTATTTATAATGCGTTCGATTTACATATATTATTATGTGAAGAAAAAGTACCCATACTTAAATCTTAAGGTACAACCCAAAGATACTGCATTGTCGGAACATTGGTCAGCATTAATTCATCAACTTGCAGGCGTCGTATTGAACAATACGAATATTGTAATATTAACTGTAGGATTGAAACTAGATTCCCTATTAGAAGTCAGTGTATACACAATTTATCAAATGGTTTCTAATTTAGTGATATCAGTAATAAACTCTTTTACAACTGCACTAAGCGCAGGGTTTGGTGAAGTTATATCTCGAAAAGATGAAAAAACATTAATGGAAGCTTATTCTAATTATGAATTTATCTTTCAAATACTATTGTTTATTTGTTATACATGTATGGGCCTTCTTTATATATCATTTGTTAAAATTTATACGAGTGATATAGTTGATGTAAACTATATAAGACCATCAGTGGCTATGTTGTTTACATTTATTGGTTTAATGCAAAATATCCGAGTCCCAGCGCTTACTGTTATTACTGCAGCCGGTCATTATACTCAAACGCAAAAAAGGGCAGTTATGGAGGCAGTTATAAATATTGTGATTGCTCTGTTGTTGATTCGACCTTTTGGGCTTGAGGGAGTATTAATTGGAACGCTTTGTGCATTTGTTTTTAGTTCAATAAATATTTATATCTATGTAAAAAAGAATTTAATAAAAAATATAATGCAAAAATTTATGTGCCGTTTTGTTAGAAATAGCTTATTCTTAATAGTTTATATTCTATTGTATTATAGTTTACAATTACATGAACCACATTCCTATAAAGAATGGTTCTTACGAGCCATGATTATAGGTATTACATCCATGTTTTTTTATACTGTAGGAAATGCTATATTCGAACCTGAACAGATGAGACAATTTCTGAAAAGAGTGAAATTAATAGCATTAAATAAATAAACAAGGAGGTGGTGATTAGTGTATCGAAAAATTAGTTTTTTCTTAAGAAGTCTTTGTATCCTAGGCTCTTGCGTTATATTAATGGTTTCTTTATTTAATTCTGAATATATGAATTTGTTTCTCTTAAGTATAGCTTTATTGTGGCTGAATAATATATTATATTCTCTGGAAGATTTTGGGCGACGAGTCTTCTTCTTTTTTTTTAATTGCACAATATTCTCATTTTTATTATCTAGGCCCTTAATTAGTTTAATACGAAAAGAAAATTGGATTGAGCATATATTAAATAACTATACACCAAAAGCTAATATCCTTTTGGGTTTGGTAGTGATTTTTATATCTCTATTTTTTTTATGGTTAGGTGCTTTGTATGGTAGTCATTTTAATACAAAGAGAAAGTTGTACGTAGAAAATAGTAGTAAATTTAATTTTAATAAGGGTTTACAGATTACTTCATTATTTACATTTTATTT
>OBWY01001853.1_pt1 | contig 11348 bp, 14 predicted proteins | sample 1538081 | NCBI WGS metagenome assembly OBWY01 (sample SAMEA2580089, study PRJEB22360) | human gut metagenome | biome: human gut; feature: human-associated habitat; material: faeces | place: Denmark | collected 2008/2010
GGGCCAGTGATTCATTCCTGAACATCGGATCGATGACCGCCGTCCCATCTTCCACATACCCAGCCATATTGCCGTAATACAGAATAACGTTATTTCTAACAGCAATCCCTGCCACTTCCTCCCTCCTCTCCATTCTTCCGCTGCATCAGCATGGCAGACAGATTCCGGCCCAGATAGTCATCCGTACAATACTGAATCTTCCCTTCTTTCATAACCAGGACAGGGGTGGCCTGCTGGTCCAGAAATACGACCAGCTTGGGAAGGGAGTCCTGTGCAAAAAGATCGTTTAATTGCTCCTCCTCAAACGGCATCCGCAGCTTTACCATTCCATCCCGGCCTGCTACATAGGCACATAATAATCCTAATTCTTTGGATATCGGCCTGTCCATGTCTCATTCCTCATCTTTCTGCATGAGTCCTGCCAGTTCAGACAGGAGCCGCACACGGCTATTGTCCGGCATTTGGCGAACGGCGGCCCGCACATATGCCTCCATGGCCTCCGGTGACTGGTCCCCTGCCTCAATCAGTTCCACTTTCATTATCCCAATCCAACCGCCGTGATCCGCCTGCATCCGAATGATATCTCCACTGTGAATCCCTGCCTCCTCACGTACCTCCCTGGGAAGATAGATTCTACCGTTACTGTCCACGACCCGGTATGTTTTCTTCGGTCCTGCCATTTAATCCCTCCATTTCCATGATGATCCGCACTTTTTCAGGGCTGATTCCGATTTCTGCACACAATTCCAGTAATTCATGTGGCACGGTGGTTTCTGTCTGAGCCGGAAGGATCGTGATTCTCCGCTCTTCACACACCACGTTCAGGTCCTCATCCGGCCGGATCCCCGCTTCTTCTAACAGCTCCGAAGGAACGGTAAGCTGCAGTCCCTCCTCAAACAGCTGCTCCGGTGTGAGTTCGCCTGCCTCCACAGGGCTTATAAACACTTCCGGCCCGCCTCCATCCTCTTCCATCAGGTATGTGACATGGACAGACCCGTCTGTGTCCGTGCCGACCGCTTCTAACACTTCTGCCGGTATCATCCATCTTCCATCCTCATCCGGCCTTACTTTTACTTCTTTTAACCGCATCTCTCCTCCTTTCTTACGGATAGAATCCGTATAGCTCCGACAGCTCCATCTGTTCCGGCTGTTCCCTGGCACGGCGGGTGGTATCGTAGTTGGAAATCAGCACCTCGGCATATTCCTCACCCTGGTTATACCGCTGCGCCAGATTATTAGGCCGTTTCACTGCTTCCGTCGGATAGCCTTCGTACAGATCACGAATGTACGAACAGTCATTGTAGGATAACAGCCATTTCCCCTGGATTCCCGCAAGCGTATCACGGAGCCGCACATGATCCTCCTTCCGGAACACCACCTCATAATGCCCTTCTGTCTTGAAATAGGGCGGATCGCAATAAAAAAAGGCATCCTCCCGGTCATATTGCCGGATAAGTGCCTCAAAGTCCTTGTTTTCCACCACGGTCCCTGCCAGTCGTCTGCTTCCCTCCCAGAGCAGGCCGAATGTCCTTCGTATATCAAACGGCTGGCAGCTGTAGGAAGTACAGCCGCTTCCATAACTGTATCGGATCAACTGATAGAAACAGGCGGCCCGTTTTACATCATACATCCTTGCATGTTCCTCCAGAATGGGCCTGATTTCCCCGTATTGTTCCGGCTCCAGGCATTGTTCTGCCAGGTGTCTCTCCTGCTGATACCATGGACTTGACGCCACAAACTCCTCCTTACTCATAAATTTCTTCAGATAATCAAACTCCTCCCTTCCGTTCAATGGAAAGAACCCCAACTCCTTAATCAGGGACAGCGGCTTGTCCTTCACACACCGAAACAGGTTGGTCAAGTCCGAGTTATAATCATTGTATACTTCCATTCCTTCCGGTCGTTTACCAAACAGGACCCAGCCTCCTCCGCCAAACACCTCGATATAACGGCCATAGGATACGGGGAACCTCTGGTAAATCAGTTCTCGGAGGGCTTTCTTCCCTCCAATCCAGCTGATAATGCTGTTCAATGAGGCGGCACCTCCCTACACCATACCAATCTGTTCCATCCGTTCCAGGCCGTATTCCCGCAGGAGGCATCCGGTCAAGAGGACGATAAACAGACCCGGATCCACCAGGCTGCGGTCCGACAGGTCCGACACCTTCACACATCCGGCCCGGTAATACAGATCCTTGGCCAGATGGTACAGAATGTATCCCTTGACATTAATTCCCCCAAGCTGGATATCCGGGAATAATACCTGTGACATCGTGATGGCATCCCGCGCCTTCCCCCAGAGATATCCGTCTGCCGATAACAGATAGAGGGCGGATGCATAGGATGCTTTCTGATCCAGTGCAAGGAGCTGCCTGTGCCCGATCAGGCCTTTGTAGCGTTCCTCATGTTCCCGGTTCCGGTAGATGGGGCCGCCCAAACGGGTCCCGGCTTCCTCGATCCGGTCTATGAACTGGGGATCGGGAATCCGGAACTGTAATTCCTTCAGTATCTTCTGATATCCTGATATTTTCTCTGTATCCCTGCAAAAAAAACAGGAGACTGCCATTTCCTGATCCTTCCGGTCCGGAAGGCAGGGCTGGCTCTCCTGCATCAGTGTTTCAAATACGCCCAGGCTACTGCCTGATAAAAAACGTCCTCCTGGCATTTACTTACCTCTCTTTCCTTTTTGCCTCTGTTCTTATACGTTCCATGGTCATTACTTTTTACTTTTTTATGAATCGGCTTCTTTCTGGACCGGTCCCTGATTCTGTGGTGAATGATCCGGTCCTGATTCCTGGAGTTGCACATCCCGGAAAAAATAATGGACTAGACGCCTCATGTCCTCGAATCCTTCTGATTCTGGCATACAGGCCGTAATAACTGCCGCATCCACAATGTTAAGACCGTTCCGTTTCCTGGAAAACTCATGGCATTCCCCCCAGTATCCGTCCGATCCGGTATGAAATTCCTCATACCGGCCATCTATTTCATATAAATAGACGGCAGTATCGACCCCAATCTCTTTCCGATTCACGTCCTGGCTATCGTAACAATAGCCGTCCATGTAGGTGCCGATAGTCTGTTCCGGTGCCAGATAAAGGGTTATGGTATCTACCATGACTCCCGGCATGTCCTCGATAGGCTGTTCCGTCAGAACGACCCGTGCCACGAACTGTTCGGGGACCTTATAATCCACTACCAGTCTGTCAAGCTGTTTACCCTTGAATTCCTCAAAATACATCGGGTCCCCAAACCGTATATGCTTTGGACATTCCACGGTATAAATCTCCTTTGTCACTTTAACGCTTCCATCACTCTCCATTTTCCGTCCTCCATGATTCCAGATCTGACAGGCTGATCTGCCCCTCCGTGTTCTTATCTTCCATCCACCAGGCAAACACATCCGCCGCGTTCTTCCATTTGGTTTCTATCCTCTGTTCCCGGATCCGTGCCAGCATCACACCAAATGCCTTCTCATAGGCTCTCTGGTAGGTCGGAAACAGGCGGAACTCCGTCCAGCGGTTTTTTGCAGCCATGGGGCAGCCAATACATCCCACCCGGCGAAAGCCCCATTCATACAGCGGATTCACCGGAATGTGTTCTGACTGGATGTAATCCCAGATGTCCCGGTCCAGCCAGTCCACGATGGGATTACAGATCCGTTTTCCTTTTACTGCACATGTCTCAAACAGCAGGCGCCCGTCATTGTCATTGTTCAGGATGATTTTTTGGTTCTTATTTCTTGTGTAATTCTCAAAAATGCCCCGGTTGTCTCTTCGTTTCTGGCTCTCCGCCCAGCGCACCCCGGTTGTTATGAACCGGTCCTGACAGGAATTTTCCTTCAGGACCTCACAACAGTAACGCTGCAGCCTTGTGGGCGGGAACCGTTTCATCGGAATCAGGGACCACATGGACACCCGCTGGCCTTTATAAAACGGATAGCCAATACTGCATGAAATTCCCCTGCTTTCGTATTCCCTGAATATCTGACGTACATAATACACAGTCTGCGGCGCATCTGCTGTCGTATGGTTGTGGTGGAGTTCAAATGGGACTCCGGATCGCCTTACGATTTCCCTGCACACAGCACTGTCCTTTCCTCCGCTGTCCGTTACAATGAGGGGCTGCCCATAAATATGCAGTGACATTTCCGATGCAGCCCTCACCCGTTCCATCGCCTTCTGCTCTAAATCCAATCATAAGAGAGTCAGATATCTCTTATCCCGGCCGGGACTCTGCCTCCTTCCTCTGGCTTCCTGCAGGAGCGTGATTCATATAAAAGGGGTTGCCCTCTTTTATCAGGTTTTACATAGATGGTTCCATTCCTTCGGTTTTCTGTCCTGTGATGTCGGTTCCCTTCAATTCCTCTTCTGTCTTGATACACAGATCGGTCCCATAATCATCATCCCAAAGCCCGATGTGCATTTCTCCTTCGTCCAGGTAAATCGGATATTCAATCAGGGACATTCCCCAGCCCTCCTTCATCTGGCGCTGCCAGTCATTCTTTAATTCTTTATGTTCTGCATCTGTTAACACCCCTCTTGTTTTCACCTTCAGAGCACACCAAAGCTGACCTCCATATGCCTCGATCTCCGGAACCATATATTCAACTTTTGCACGAAGCAGCTGGTTATATAAAAAAATCCCCATACATTCCTCATCAGGTGGCTGATGCCGTCTAAGTTCCGCATTGATTCTATCTTTCTGCATGATGAGACGCTCGCCTGACAATACCTCGGGTGTGAAACCATCAGAATCATTACGGAACATGGTAACGGTTATGGGACTGTAAAGCCGGAGGTTCTGGCCACCTGATAAGCGGCGGCTGAAATCCCCGTCCGCATGAAATATAACACCTGTGGATGTGACCACGATACAAGGGGCATGTAGGGTTTTCATGTATTCCACATAGTTGAAGTATGGTTCCAGTTCCTTTGGCAGGATGATCTCCAGGTAATGCCAGGCCATCATCCGCATCATGTTCTGGTCATCGATTTTGTTCACCTGAATGTATTCATAGTTTTCATATCCTGGAATGATTTTGCAGACATCCTCTATTCGTTCTGGCAGTTCGGCTTCAAGGATGGCGTAAAGTTTATCCTTATTCAGCAAACCCTTTTTGACAATTTCCCTGTAGATTACATCTGCTACCCGGATCAGTTCTGATAACGTGGTATCTGGCGGGAGATAACATGGAAGCTCCTCCAGATAACCGCTTGTATCCTTTATGGCATAAGAATCCCATTTCTTTATGGTCTGGCTGTTCTTCTCCTGTTCTGTTAGTGGCAGCCGGAACGTTTCCTTCTTCCAGTTCTCATCCATCATGTGGACGGACAGTAAATCTTCTTTGATGAATACACCAGGATACTTTGATTCGTTACTCTTGTATGGAATTTCTTTCTGCTTAGCTACATACCCCATAGGGGTCATACAGCCAGCCATGTGCACATAATCCTTTCCAATGGCTTCCATGTCCAGAAACGGTTCCAGCTTTCTATCGATCTGTATCCCCCACTTTTCCAGTTCCAGGCGCCCGGCCTCTTTCCAGTTTTTCATGCGCGTATTCAGGATGTAACGGTCCAGGTTGTTTGCTATGTCCATTATCTCCTCAATTGTATCCGGATGATCCATCTGGAGTGCCGCATCGAATCGTACTTTCTCTTCTTTCTCCCACTGATCCATGGTTCGTGCCAGTTCATTGAATCGCTCCATATGTCCGTCCTTGAATACCGTACAATCCTCAACGCATTCCGCCAGCGTTTGGATCTCTGATTCTACTCCGGCTACAAAAGGACTCATGCTGGAAGGATGCATCTTCTCCAGTTCTGTGTATAGGTGCTCTATCTCATTCTGACTTGCAGGGAGGTTCATCCACAGACCCTCGCTGCAGTTCTCCCTCTTGATATAGATCCGCATCTGTCACCTCCAAATAAAAAGGGACCGCCAACAAAGGCAGTCCTCTGACTGTAGATGAATTTATTAAAAAGACACCGGATGATTTCTTATATCTGGTGCCTGTTAATTGTTTTCTTAAGATGGGATTTATCTATGGACAGAGTATAAATAGTGAAGCATCCTTCCATTATAATATTGAGTGATAAATTCATCTTCTTTACTCATACCAATGCTTTCTGCTACTTTAATAGATGCTGCATTATCTGCTTTAATAATCGAATACACTTTCCCTCTGTTCAAATATCCAAAAGCATATTTCTTACAACCACCGGCAGCTTCTTTTGCATACCCATAGTGCCAGAAATTTTCTTTTAGTAAATAACCGATTTCAAGCACTTCTGTACTCTTATATGGCTGGAAGGTAAGTCCTGCTTGTCCTATCATTTTATTGGTATCTTTTAATATGACTGCCCACAAACCAAATCCAAATTTTCTATACCTTTCTATTTGCCGGTCAAGCCATACTTGAACATCGTTTTCCGTGAAATTATGTTCATAGGCATACATAACGTTCGGATTTTGCAAAATCTCAGCTAAATCATGAAAATCATTTTGCCTCATTTTCCTTAAAAATAGGCGTTCTGTTTCTAAAATCATTTATCTTTCCTCAGTATAACTTTCTGCTCGATAAGCTGGGACTTATATAATTATTCAAAGATCTCTTCACTTTCTAAGTTTCCATTCTCATCGTAGTAGATCCATTTACCAATTTCTTTACCATTTTTGTAATCACCCTCCGCAGCAATATTCCCATTTTCATGGTAGTCTTTCCAGTGCCCATTTTCTAAGCCCTCATTATACATCCCTGTTGACAATATGTTGCCGTTCTGATGATATTCTGTAAATAGTCCGTGCCGTATCCATTTAGTGCCGTCATCTGACATTTTTCTGGAATAGCGAAAACGAACTTCACCTGTTTCATATGGAATTTCAGCAATATATAGTATACGGTCATCTTTTTTCCTAAAGTCCATTATATAACCATCTCCTTATTTTAATTTGCCCAGTTCGACAAGATGGAAATTATTGAGATAAAGATTTTTCTACTCTATATCACTCATGTTGTAAATTGGCATTTATTTCTTTAACAATTACAACAACTGTTATTTTTCCATCCACCAACATTTCATAATTTACGTATCATTTATATTGTCTATCTTGTTTTCCTAATGGATTTCCGCCAGCCTTAAATTTTTATTTTTATCCAGCGTTCCATACAATTTCCTTCAAACTCTATTTTTACAATATGATTTGTTGTCCTACATACATAGGTTTATCAGTTACAACATGATATGCATATAATGGCCAAAAAATCCCCCTCGCTCCGCTCGGACAATTCAAATTTATTTTATTATAGCAAAGATAAATTTAAAAATGAACCACTTAATAATCATTATACTTCATACTACTCTTTACCAGCCATCGGTTTATATCCCCTGTTTCAGACATCCCATATCCATATCGGTGTTGTGGTCAGCAATCTCCTCACCAGTCAGAAGGGCACCGTGTCTCCGGATTCTCCTTCAATTTTCCAACGTTTTTGATTGCATCATTCCCGTAACTGCTTAATCTGTGATTCCGTGTTGCCACGGGAATCCCTCCCATAGATCCATGCATGACTTGTCCTCCCTCCATTTACATCGATTCATTACCATAGCTTTGTCCTGTTATCTGTTTCTATGGATGTGATGCATGCCATATTCCAATAAACTCTTACATAATTATTTTATAGATGATTCCTACAACTTATGACAGAAAACAATGATTTCTATGCTTTCTTGACAATCTTCTGCTATAAAATGCAACGCGCCAGACATCTCGTGATATCTGGCGCTACGCTATTAGTTCCGGTTCTGGATTTATATTGTATATGGATAGATTTGTATATCGTAAATACCTGCTGAAAATGAGACAGATTCCCCCTCTTCCTTTTTGTGGGTTATTACATCGCGGTCCAGCATTTCAAGCCAGTCCATATTAAATCGTATATAGTAAACCTCATCATCCATGCTTTCACAGATTCCATTAAATATGACTACGTCGTTACTTAGGTGAACGGACGGAAACAGGCCATCCTTCTGCGGACCATCCAACTCCCCTGCATGGTCTATACTTAATTCAACATGATATCGCTCTCCAATCACGGGAGGCTCTTCATGGTTCCATATACCCTTAATGGTTCCAACTGTAGTATTTCCTGTAATGATGGTCCAGCTACCCTGATATTCAATACAATCAACAACAAGCTGCATTTCTCCCCTCCTCATCTTTGCAGTTAACATGGTATGCGGTGCATTTCATACGATTCATTATATCAAAGTAAGATTGAAAATGGACCAGTTAACAACATACTTTCCTACACTTTTTCATTCAGGCATGTTCATGAATGACAGTGCCAAACCAGATCACATTTCATATTGACATGATCTGGTTATCTACCCCTTCATCAATACCTGAATCGATCCCGACCAATTCTGCTTCTGTCTGGATTGCAGACATATCATTGTGTGGAATAATGCGTAAATGTCCCCCGTCCTCTGTTTCCATCTGATATACGGATGATATCCAGTCAGTCTTTTTTCTATCCATCCACTCTTCTTTTATCATTCCAATCTCCCTCTCATTCAATGAACCGTGACTTTTAATTTCCAGCGTCTGATACAGTCTGCCATCATATTCATCCACGGAAGGATGCACAGATATCAGTTTCTGCCGGATGTGGGAATCCCAGAAGGAGTTTAGCAGCCCACTTTCATCGTATTTTTTATTCAGAGTGCTTGCCATCCTTTCTCTTATCGCCTTCATATAAGGTACCAGTCCCATCCCGTCCAGGCAGGAAGGCGTTTCATCACCTCCTGCCATGACCTCCCCTGTTAATTTCTGGAATAGGCGCATGGATTCTACTTTTCTTTCTTCTGTATAAAATGGCTCATTGCTTTTTACATATCCATAGGCGGTACAGGCTACATGATGCTCCCTCATACAGTACAGGCCATACCGGTATAATACCTGTTTACTTCCCGCGTCCCCAAAGTCATGGATATTCTTTATGTCTCCTGCTGGATATGGAAGTTCCCCCAGAAGTACGGTCTTGGCGTATCCAGCGGGAGTAAACCATATATCATCGCTGTCAGGGTCGTAAATTGCCTCCATTTCATCTTCCCGGTAGAATTGATAACGGTCCAGATGACCCAGTATATCCTCCGCTTCCGAATAGTTTGCCGGATCTTCTGCGTCCAGGATCGCATCAAGAAGCAGATAATTGTTTTCTACATAGGTTTCCGGCAAGGCCTGGCACCAATTCATATACTGGTCAAGCTCCCTGATATTGCAGTCATAGCAGAACTCTTTCCATGGCACCTGCGCATGTACGAAAATACGGCTTATTTCCAGATCATCCAGAGAGTCCACATGGAACCATTCCTTTGCACTGTCAATATCCTCTGGTTCCATAGGCAGGACAATGGGAGAGCGCCGCTCCCTCTCCCCCGGCTTATAAGCCATGACCATCAGAAAACCGTCCCGAACGCCGGTTGTACGCTGTGGTTTCTGAAAAGTAACCCTGATATCCCTTTTGTCGAGGAGTTTGTTAAGTAATCCATCCTCCATCGAATATATCTTGATATCCGATCTGGACAATTCCTCAATCATGCAGCTGTTAATCCATGGATCCTGCCCCAGGACGGATCTGTCTTTTATGACGACCGCGTCTGCATTTCCCATACTGCTTTCCATGATTGCTTCATTCAGGCCTGCCCTTTTATAATTAAACCCGTTCGATCTGTCTCCTGATTCCCCTGCTATCTCCCATCCCTTCTGCTCGCAGAACTTACGGACCTGTTTCTTTTGTTCTTCCAGCGAATTCTGTGATTCCCTTGTATAAATCCATACACGCATGATATAGTACCTCCTGTTTTACAGACCTGTTATTGATGCCAGGTTCAGACTATGGCTTCGTCATATTATGGATGTTATAGAGACATCTGCGGCTCCTGGCCTTCCTCCATATTCTGGAATACGTCTATATATTGGTCAATTATGTCTGTCAGTTCATCGTATTCAAGCTGACTCGGTTTTTCACTATACCAATCCCAGGTCTTATCGTATGTTGAAAAGTATAACTTTGGCTCTTCTACACGATCCTCAAATGTACCTTTCCTGAATCCCCATAGATCTGCAAATAAGATTTCATTTTTGTCAACCGTTCCTTCATTCCGGTTCAGTATGGTCATGGTCAGTCCGTTCCATGTTCCCGGACAGAATTCCAGTCGCATACGAAGATCCTCATTGATTTTTGCATAACAGGCACGGCCTACGTAGGTAAACCTGTTCCGGCATTTCTCAGTGATCCGTCTTAATTCCTGTTCCATGAATATCATTCTATTTCCTCCCATCAACCTAAATGTTGTAAGTCTGCCTGACACTTAGTAAAACCGGCATCCCCTGTTTTTCAAATCATTCCCTTCATTTGGACCCCTGATTGTTCTTCTGTGATCCCCTTCAGCTCCTCTTCGGTCCGAATGTCCATTCCGTCTGTATAGAAGTGGACATAGAGGGTATCCCCTTCACCGCAGTTAATTTCTTCCTGCTCAAATACCTCTCCCCAACCATCTGCCGCCTGTCCGGTCCATTCTTCTTTTATAAACGCCCATTCCTCCGGCCGCAGTTCTCCCCGGCTCTTTACTTCCAGCACACCCCAAAGCTGATAGTGGTAATTCTCTACGGTTGGAAACATACTGATTACTCTCTGCTTTACTAATTGATTGTTCAAATATTCGGCAAGGCCTTTCGGGTTCTCCTGAATGAAATCTACCTCTATGGCTTTTCGAATATTATATTCATAGCCAGCCAGATCCATTGCCGAGAACGATGACTGGTACTCCTCCTCATTTTCATAGGTTCCAGATAGCGGACTGAATAACCGGGTCACGACAACATCATCAGGGAGCCGTTCGCAACACCATCTATTGCAGATTACCAGTCCATGGTTTGTCATCATAACACCATCCCGTTTTAACAGTGCCTCCCCCAGACCTCTTAAGTCCAGATAACTCTCACAGATAGGGGTCGCATATACAGAGCCATCGTGCGCCATTTTAAACCTGGCATAATCTTCGGGTGACTGTATATCCTCAAAGATTTGATACCTGCTTAAATCACTCACAACGTTCAGGGCCTCTTCCATATTCCTTGGGCACTCGGCCTCCAAAGCTGCCATGAGTACATTCAGTGACTGACGCTCATCGGCCATAACCTGATCCCGCAGAAATATGGCAAACTGATTCAGTGACTCTACATCTATTGCAACCGGCAGGTATCTCTTTAACTGATCCAGGGGGCCGCCATATTGGTTCATTTTGCACTCTGAAAAATCCTGTATTCCCATAGCCCGT
>OBWY01001859.1_pt1 | contig 11305 bp, 8 predicted proteins | sample 1538081 | NCBI WGS metagenome assembly OBWY01 (sample SAMEA2580089, study PRJEB22360) | human gut metagenome | biome: human gut; feature: human-associated habitat; material: faeces | place: Denmark | collected 2008/2010
GCGGTCTGCTATTTTGCAATCACGATATTTATTATCCTGAAAAATATTGGAAGCATCCCGGCGGTTTTTGGTCGGATTTTTGAGGAGGCGTTTGGGCTAAGACAGGCAGTTTCCGGCGGCTTCGGCGCTGTCCTTATGAACGGCATCAAGCGTGGACTGTTTTCAAACGAAGCCGGTTCCGGCTCTGCTCCTTGTGCAGCCGCAGCAGCCGAATGTGAGACACCGGTCAGCGCCGGACTGACACAGGCACTTGGCGTATTTGTCGACACCATTGTGATCTGCAGCTGCACTGCTATGATCATGCTCACTGCACCGGAAAATATCGTAGCAGGAAAAGAAGGCATGGATCTTCTCCAGTCCGCAATGCGCTATCACCTGGGCGAATTTGGCGTCATATTCATCGCAGTGACACTGTTTTTATTCAGTTTCTCCACATTCTTAGGCATCCTCTTCTATGCCAGAAGTAACGTCGCCTATTTATTTGGAGATAAATGGATCTTTCAGACCTTGTACAAAATCCTTGCACTGGTTATGCTGTTCATCGGCGGAATCGCTGCCTACACTTTCGTATGGGATCTCGGCGACGTCGGAATCGGTCTGATGACTATCTTCAACACCGGAATATTGTATTTGCTTGGTGGTCAGGCACTTAGCGCCCTAAAAGAATTTGAATCCACCAAGTAAAAAATAAAATAGAAACGGAGCAAAATAAAAATGAAACGAGAATCCTTCAAATCCCGCCTGGGCTTTCTGCTCGTAAGCGCCGGCTGCGCCATCGGAATCGGAAACGTCTGGCGATTCCCCTATGTGGCTGGACAAAACGGCGGCGGCATCTTCGTCCTGTTCTACCTGATATTTTTAATGGCAATGGGACTTCCGGTGCTCACCATGGAATTTGCCGTGGGGCGCGCCAGCAGAAAAAGCGCCGTGTTAGGTTATAAAGCACTCGAAAAAGAAGGCAGCAAGTGGCATATTCACGGCTGGATCGCAATGTTTGGCTGCTATATGCTGATGATGTATTACACGACCGTATCAGGCTGGATGGTATCGTATTTCTTTAAATTTTTAAAAGGCGAATTCCAGACCGGCATGACTGCGGACGATACTGCGGCAGTATTTTCTAATCTGCTCGCAGATCCGGGACAGATGGCGTTCTGGATGATACTTACCGTGATACTGGGATTTTTTGTGTGCAGCAGGGGACTGCAGAACGGACTGGAAAAAATAAGCAAGATCATGATGAGCGCGCTGCTGATTCTGATTGTTGTTCTCGCGGTGCACAGTATTACACTGCAGGGTGCAGCAGAAGGCGTGAAGTTTTATCTTGTCCCGAATCTGGACACGGTTGCAGAGACAGGGCTTAAAAATGTGATCACGGCAGCCATGAATCAGGCATTTTTCACACTGAGTCTTGGCGTTGCCGCAATGGAGATCTTCGGAAGTTATATGGGTAAAGATCACTCGCTTGCCGGTGAGGGCGCAAGAATTTGCGGTCTTGACACCTTTGTGGCGATCATGTCTGGACTGATCATTTTCCCGGCATGTTTCAGCTATGGAGTGGAAGTGGATGCCGGGCCCAGCCGGGTTTTTTTCTCAGATGCAGCCAAATGTGTTTGTCAATATGGCTGGTGGGCGGATCTGGGGATGTCTGTTTTTCCTTTTCATGACCTTTGCAAGTTTTTCGACGGTCATGGCAGTGTTTGAAAACATTATGTCATTTTGTATGGATATGTTTCACTGGAACAGAAATAAAGCTGCATTTATCAATGGAGTGATCATCCTGTTCGCAAGTCTTCCATGTGTACTGGGTTACAATGTGTGGAGCAGCCTGCATCTGATAGGCGGCCGTGATGTGCTCGACAGTGAGGATTTTATCGTCAGCAACCTGCTTCTTCCGGTCGGTTCACTGATCTATCTGCTGTTTAGCGTAACAAAGTGGGGTTGGGGATTTGATAAATATATTGACGAGGCAAATACGGGAGAGGGCCTTAAGATTTCGAAAAAGTTAAAGCCATATTTCCAGTTTATACTGCCGCTGCTGATCCTGTTTATCCTGATTCAGGGGCTGGTGTAAAAAAGGAAAGTAATTAAGAAAAAATAGTGAAAGAATAGTGAAAAATAGTGTAAAAATAGTGTAAATTTAATGGAATAAATTACGGGAATGAAAGGACCAAAATGATAAATCGCGACGACATGTTAGAACTGACCAGGCGCATGACTCCCGCACGGGCATCCATAGACCGGATCGCAGGCGCATATTTTGACGAAGAGGGATATGTGGATGGAACATTCAATACGCATTTCTTAAAACTGTCTGCATCCGAAAGAGCCAAAAACTTAGAACTTGCCAAGACGGTGCTGATCTCAAAAACAAATGAACAGTTAAGAGAATACCGGATCCCGGAAGAAAAAAGAAAGCCGGGCAGTATCTGGCAGCTCTTTGACGGGATCAGGGAGACAGGTCTGAAAGACGATGCATTCCCGGATCTTTTCTATGAGCTGCTTGGAGAGAAATATCAGCCGGGGTGCCCATATGCGTGTTTTTTGTTCCACGGGAGATACGATGTCCCGGTCAAAGGGACCGATAAGGCATGGCAGGAGGGCTCAGAGGAAGTGTACGAATATCTGATCTGTGTGGTCAGTCCGTTAGAGGGCGAGTATGAGCCGGGCGTGCCGGAGAGCGGATTTTTGTACCCGGCATTTAAGGATCGCAGCACGGCGGGAGAGTATATCAATTTGTATGAGAAAGATGCCGGTCACAGTGAGAGTGTGTGGCAGAAGCTGCTAAAGTGATATGTCAAAAATGGATGAATACATGGTCGTGCTGCCGGAGGCACATCCGCTTTGCGTAAAAGAAAAGATTGAAATTGAAAATCTGGAAAATGAGCCGTTCATGCTGTCAGAGCACGGTGGAAAAACGGCGTTCACCCGCAGAAATAATTTTCTGAAATGAAAAGCAATTCTGTGGTATCAAAAGTGATTTTAGTGTGCTAAGATAGAAAAAAATAAAAAAGAAAGTGAATGGGAAATGGAATTAGACATTATTGGTCTGCTTGGTGCATGCTCTTATGCACTCGACTGTGTCGAAGCGGAACTGACCCATGTTGCGACAAAACATGGAAAAAGAGTTGCATATATGAGCGTATGCACAGCACAAAAAATGGGAATTACAGGAGATGCCCTGCAGGATCTCGCGGCGTGTTCGCTGCTGCACGACAATGCGCTGACGCAGTATATTTATGAGGAATTTCACAATGACCTTACAAAAAATAATACGGAAAATATAACGTCAAAGCAGCTTGGCATCCACTGCATTTACGGGGAGGAAAACTTAAAAATGTACCCGTTTCTGACGGATGTGAAAAATGTGATTTTATATCACCATGAAAATGCTGATGGAAGCGGACCATTTGGAAAAACGTGGGAAGAGATCCCTCTTTTTGCAAGGATCATTCATCTGTGTGATATTTTAGATGCGTTCTGCCGGACGCCGGTATTTGATGATGCCGTGTGGCAGCGCGCGAAAGATTATCTTTTGAAAAATAAAGGGACAAAATTTGATACTGCATGCGTAGATACTTTTTTGGAAGTGTTTGGGCAAGAACATTTTTTGAGTCTTGGAGATGCAGATTTAGAAGAACGGCTGTGGAATATTGTTCCGAGAAAAAAGCGGGATTTAAGCGATGAAATGTGCAAAAATTTTGCCAATCTGTTTGCAAAGATCATCGACTATAAATCCGAATTTACAAGCCGCCATTCACTCGGTGTTGCGGAAAATGCAGCCAGATTATCCAGATATCTCGGTGATGACGAGGAGACGGTGCTGAAAATGTACCTGGCAGGCGCGCTGCACGATATCGGGAAAGCAGCAATCGGAAATGATATCTTAGAAAAACCGGGACGCCTGACGGACGAGGAGTTTTCTAAAATGAAAAATCATGCGGGATACACATATCTGATCTTATCACAGGCAGAAGGAATGGAAGATATCCGTGACTGGGCGGCGCTCCACCATGAAAAACTCGATGGCACCGGGTATCCGTTCGGTAAAACTGCCGACGAGCTAAACAGGCAGGAACGTATCATGGCGTGCATTGATATCTATCAGGCACTGACGGAGAGCAGACCGTATAAATCCGGAATGACGCACGAGGCAGCATGTGAGATATTGGAAAATATGGTGCAAAAGGGATGGATAGACGGTGAGATCACAGAACAGATCAAAAAATGTTTTGCTTAAGAGGAAGCGGCATTGAGCCTGCTCCACTCGTTTTACTGCTGGGGCTGCACGGGTGCAGTTCTGCTTTTTAGTTATAAAAACCGTGCGGATTAAAATTACCGCACGGTTTTTTGGGATTAAATATTAATTTGTATATCGTTCATATGATTTACAGCTTAAACTGTTTCATATCTGCAGAAAGTTTTTCAATATCATCTGCTAAAGCAGATACCAGATCCGAAGATTTACGGACAACGGCATCGAGCTCGGTTGCCATTGCGGAAGTTTCTTCTGTGGAGGATGCATTGTCGGTTGCAAGCTGTGTCAGGGTATCGATACTCTCTGTGACAAGCTCACGCTGAGAATTGACATTCTTGATCTTTCCTGTAATGGTCTGGATGGACGCCATACAGGAATCGAGAGCACCTTTTAAGTCTTCAAACATCTGCTGTGTGCTTTCAAGAGCTGCAACCTGTTCGTCGGAAGCCTCACTCATTTTCTTCATCAGCTCCATAGATTTTTCGGAGTTCTGGCTTAACTCACTAATGATATTGTTGATCTCACTGACCGTCTGCGCAGACTGGGTGGCAAGTCCGCCGATTTCTTCTGCAACAACCGCGAATCCACGTCCGGCTTCACCGGCTCTTGCTGCCTCAATGGAAGCATTTAAGGAAAGCAGGTTGGTCTGGGATGCAATTTCGCTGATCAGGGTAGCTGCCTGACTGATCTTGTTGACGGAATCATTTGTCTGGGCAGTCTGGTTATACATAGAATCAATATCAGTCTTGGTTGTAGAATTGACATCAATCAGTCTGTGTAAAGTTTCCATGGACTTATTGGAACGATCCTGCATCAGCTGTGCATTCTGATCAAGGGATTCCATTTCTGAGGAAGTATCTGCGATGCCATCGGCAATCTCAGCAATATTTTCAGAGGCACTTGAAGTTGATGCTGCCTGAGAGTTACTGTTTTGGGCAATTTCATTGATTGCAGTCGAAACGTTCTGGATAGATTCGTTCATGCTGTCAAAATTCTTTTTGAAATCCGAAACGGCGGACTGTAAATGAGAGGAAACTCCATCAATGTTGGAGATAAGTCCGACAACCTCCTGCTGTGCAAGATCAAGTGCACCGGCTGTTTTTCCAAGTTCATTTTTACTTGAAACATTGACTCCGGTAGTCAGGTCTCCGGTCGACATCCTGTTTGCAAAATTCTGAATCTCGATCAAAGGTTTGCAGATCGTATTACCGAAAATACGGGAAGCAATGAATACGATAACTGTAAAAATCAGATCAATTATGATTATGACTGTGATCATAGTATGGTATTTCGCCTGAACTTCGTTTTTGGAACTATTCATTTCCGCTTCCATATCATCTACATAGTTACCGGTGGAAACAACCCAGTTCCATGGGGTAAAGATTTGAGAGTACGCGATCTTTGGTGCTACGGTAACACCGTCGGCTTTCGTAAAATAAAATTCATTGAAGCCGCCGCCGTCAGAACCGGTCGAGACTTTCATGATCTCCTGAATGATCTTGACGCCATTCTGATCTGTCAGATCGTAACGGTTATTACCTTCCTGATCGGTTAAGATCGGATGCATAATGAGGTTGTAGTCGGTATCATCGATCCAGAAATAGCCGCTTCCATCATCCCTGTAACGCATGTTGCGGACGATCTCTGCTGCTTCTTTTTTTGCTTCGTCTTCAGTCAGATCACCGTTTTGGGATTTGTCGTATTCTGCCTGTAAAATAGCGATGACAGACTGTACCTGACTTTTGATCTCAGTATTGTACCCATCTAACCTGGCATTTTCATAATTCTTGTTTGCCGTGGAAGTCATAGTGCTGATATTTGAAATTGAAATACCGCCAATGACTATGACAGATACAAGAACAATCATAAGACACATTAGTGTCAGTGAATTTTTTACGCTTTTGCTTTTCATGGATATCAAGCTCCCTTTCCTATAGGTTAATTACACTTATTTTACTATTTTTTGACAAAAAATGGTAGACATAAATTACGAAAAAATATAGTACTTTAGAAGCAAAATTATGAGAAATAACGAAAAAGTGTCAAAAGAAAAAGGAAACACGAATATAAAGCAAATTGTGTTTCCTTTTGGAAGAGCGGAGACGGAGGGATTCGAACCCTCGTGCCCCGGAGGGCTAACGCATTTCGAGTGCGCCCCGTTATGACCACTTCGATACGTCTCCAGATATGTTTTTGCAAATACTTGATTAGTATACCATATTTTGAATGATTTGCAAGAGAAAAGTGGTTGTTGTAAATAGGGAGTGGATATGCTAGTATATTAAAAGTTTCATAGAGAAGATAATTGGTGCCGGCTGTTTTTATCCGGGAAATGGAGCAGTACATAAAGTACAGTATATTTTTCATTTTAAAAATAGGTCGGTTAAAAGGGAAACAGGTGCGATTCCTGTACGATCTCGTCACTGTGATTAGGGAGTGCAGATTCCAAAGATAAGTCACTGATGTACTTTGCAGTATGTTGGGAAGGCGGAATCTGTGTGATGATCTTTCAGCCAGGAAACCTGCCAGTTGTCTGGTACAGGGAAATATTTCCCGGATCACGAGTAATTGGTCGTACCGTAAATGTAGGCTGTCAGATTGTCAGCTTATTTATGCAGACTTATTACTCCGCCCTCAAATAAGGCGGAGTGTTTCTTTGTGTGGAAAAATTCCATTGTGTACTATGAACGATACATTATATTATAATAAGGAGAGCATTATGAAGAAAAGAACTATCGCGTTACTTACCACATTAGCGCTTGCAACAGGTATGGTCGCCGGATGCGGAAGCAACACAGCAGCAACAGACACAGCAAAAACCTCTGAGACAGTATCTTCAGAGAAAACAGAGGCAACAGAAACCGTAGAGAGCACGGAAGTTGACGATCAGGCGGCAGCCGATCACGTCGCAGAACTGATCGATGCGATCTATGTTCAGACAAGAAATGATGATACGGACTCACAGTGTGCAGAGGCAAAAGAGGCATGGGATGCATTGACAGATGCACAGAAGGAATTAGTTTCCGGCGAGAACGCAGATCCGGATTATTTCGGAAGAGATACAGGAGATGCCTCAAAGGATGATCCGTTAAATGAAGATAATATCGGAGAAAATGAACTTCTTGTAGTAAGTTTTGGTACCTCATTTAACGACAGTCGTGCCGAGGATATCAGTGGAATCGAAAAAGCACTGGAAGCAGCATATCCGGACTGGTCTGTAAGAAGAGCATTTACAGCACAGATCATCATCAACCATGTACAGGCAAGAGATGACGAAAAGATTGATAATGTGGATCAGGCATTAGAGAGAGCTGTTGACAACGGAGTAAAAAATCTTGTTGTTCAGCCGACACACTTAATGCATGGTGCAGAGTATGACGAGCTGGTAGAGACACTTGACAATTATAAAGACAAATTTGAGACAGTTACCGTTGCAGAGCCAATGCTTGGTGAAGTAGGATCTGACGCAACTGTGATCAATGAGGATAAGGCAAAAGTTGCAGAAGCAATTACAGCAGAGGCAGTAAAGACAGCAGGATATGATTCTTTAGATGCAGCAAAAGAAGATGGAACTGCATTCGTATTTATGGGACATGGAACTTCTCATTCTGCAAAGGTAAGCTACAGCCAGATGGCAGCACAGATGAAAGATCTTTCCTATGATAATGTATTTATCGGAACTGTTGAGGGTGAACCGGAAGAGACAGCATGTGAAAATGTGATTGAGGCAGTAAAAGAAGCCGGTTATACAAAAGTTGTTTTAAGACCTCTTATGGTTGTTGCAGGAGATCATGCAAACAACGATATGGCAGGTGACGACGAAGATTCCTGGAAGAGCCAGTTCACAGCAAGTGGATATTTTGACAGCGTTGATACACAGATTTCAGGACTTGGAAGAATCGAAGCAATCCAGCAGATCTATATTGATCATACAAAAGATGCAATTGATTCCCTTGGAAACCTTGAGTCAACATCCACCACAGAGAGTACCGTTGGTACTCTCGAGGATGGTGTTTACACCGCAAAGTTTGATACAGACAGCAGCATGTTTCATGTAAATGAGGCAGATGAGGGACGTGGTATCCTTACCGTAGAAAACGGAAAAATGACGATCCATATCAGCCTTGTTTCAAAAAAAATTGTAAATCTGTTTGTCGGAACAGCAGATGATGCGAAAAAAGACGGTGCTGATATTTTAGAGCCGACAACGGATACTGTAAAATACAGTGATGGAACCACCGACGAGGTATATGGTTTTGATGTGCCGGTAGAAGCATTAGATGAAGAATTTGATCTTGCAATCCTCGGCACAAAAGGCGAGTGGTACGATCACAAAGTAAGCGTTTCTGATCCGCAGGAGACAGATAACTAATAAATGGAGATTTGTATGAATAAAAAGAGAGTGACCGCAGTAATCTTATCCGCAATGATGTGCATGCAGATATTCACGGGATGCGGTGCAAAAAATAATGCCGCTGCAGTAGAAGGCGGGGTTGGTCAGACAGCCACGGAAAGTGCACAGGGAGCGGCAGGTACAGTCACAGAGGAAAATGCACAGACAGCAGAGGAAAATGTGCAGGGAACGGCAGATCAGGATGGAACAGAAGAAAGCATGACTGGAAATGATGCCGCAGAACAGGCAGACAGCACAGAAGTTTCAGTTCCTGAGGATGGCGAATATACGGTGGAAGTCACATTAGAAGGCGGCAGCGGAAAAGCAACTGTGGATTCACAGGCGAAAGTTACTGTGAAGGATGGAGTGGCATATGCGACGATCACATGGAGCAGTACGCATTACGATTACATGATCGTGAACGGGGAGAAATATCTCAATGAAAATGAAGGTGGAAACTCTACATTCACATTTCCAATTGATGGAATCCCATGTGAGATGGATGTGATCGGTGATACGACGGCAATGAGTACGCCGCATGAGATTGATTACACCCTGACTTTTCAATTTCCGGAAACGGCAGGTTTTAAAGACTTAGACTGCAATGGGCGTATGGAGTTATCCTACGCCGACCAGTTTGAAGTAGAACAATATGGTGCTTATAAGCTGATTACGATCGTGGATAACGGTCGTTTTTTGCTTGTGCCAAAAGGTGTCAAAGTGCCGGCGGATGTTCCGGCAGATGTGACAGTTTTACAACAGCCGCTTGAAAATGTATATCTGGTGTCGAGTGCGGTGATGGATTTAGTCTGCCAGATCGGTGCTGTCTCCGATCTGAAATATACAGGAGTAAAAGAAAAAGACTGGTATGTAAAAAAGGCGGCAGATGCGATGGCAGCGGGAAATCTGATCTATGCCGGGAAATATAGTGCGCCTGACTATGAACTTTTACTTTCCGGTGGATGCACGTTTGCGATTGAAAATACGATGATCACGCACAACCCGGAAGTGAAGGAAAAATTAGAAGAACTTGGGATCAAGGTCATGATCGAGCGCTCCAGCTATGAAAAGCACCCGCTTGGAAGACTCGAATGGATAAAGCTTTTTGGCGTTTTGTTCGGGAGAGAACAGCAGGCCAAAGCGTTTTTTGATGCGCAGGCAGCACATATTGAGCCGATTTTGGAAAAAGAAAAAACGGGGCTGTCGGTAGCATTTTTTGCAGTTGCATCGGATGGAACGATTACGGTACGGAAACCAAATGATTATGTATCATCAATGATCGAACTTGCGGGGGGCACTTATTCCTTAAATGGTTATGTCCCGGAAGAGGAAAATGCACTCTCCACATTAAAAATGCAGATGGAAGATTTCTATGCGGCCGAAAAAGATGCTGACATTCTCATTTACAATGGTACAATAGAGGGAGAACTGACATCGATCGCTGAACTGGTACAGAAAAACAGTCTGTTTGCCGACTTTAAAGCAGTAAAATCAGGACAGGTCTACACAACCGGAAACAATTTTTACCAGCAGACCAGTGGAACCTGTGATTTCATTGAGGATCTCAATAAGGTACTGAATGGGGAAACGGATGCAGAGTACCGGTTTTTGAAGAAAATCAACTGACAGGAATTCATATAAACCAGAGGAAATCATGAAAAAACGTTATATCATCTCTTTTGTTGTTGCAATTATCATATTATCGGTATTGTTTTTATGGAATGTCGGGGCGGGAAGTGTGGACATATCCACATCGGATCTGTTTGCAATCCTTGCGGGAAGTGGAAAAGATGAGACATTTTCACAGATCGTGTGGAAAATCAGACTGCCGCGCATCCTTGCTGCGATCTTGTTAGGAGGAGCACTGTCAGTGTCGGGATTTTTACTCCAGAGCTTTTTCCAGAATCCGATTGCAGGACCGTATGTGCTTGGAATTTCATCCGGCGCAAAACTGGTGGTGGCACTTACCATGATTTTCCTGCTGGAAAAAGGCATTATGATCAGTTCCTTTGGCATGGTTATGGCTGCGTTTGTGGGTTCCATGCTTGCCATGGGATTCGTGCTTTTAATTTCATTTCGCGTGTCAAAAATGTCGCTGCTGGTGGTCTGTGGGATCATGATCGGTTATATCTGTTCCGCCATCACGGACTTTGGCGTCACATTTGCCAGCGATTCGAATATCGTCAATCTTCACAACTGGTCAATGGGAAGTTTTTCCGGCATGACATGGGAAAATATAAAAATGATCGTCGTGATCGTCGGTGTAGCAGTGCTTGTGACTTTTTGTCTGGCAAAACCGATCGGGGCATATCAGATGGGGGAGGCATATGCCAGAAATATTGGTGTCAATGTAAAAGTATTGAGGGTCACGATGATCCTTTTATCAAGCCTTCTGTCTGCCTGCGTGACTGCATTTGCGGGACCGATCTCCTTTGTCGGAATTGCAGTGCCGCATCTGGTGAGGATGGCGACAAAAACAGCGCGCCCGATTATCCTGATTCCGGGGTGTTTTTTGTGTGGTGCAGTTGTGACACTTTTTTGTGACGGAATTGCAAGAACCGTGTTTGCGCCGACGGAAATCAGTATCAGCTCGGTTACGGCACTGTTTCTGGTGCCGGTCGTGATCGCAGCAATGTTGAGAAAACAGGAGGGGA
>OBWY01001861.1_pt1 | contig 11300 bp, 8 predicted proteins | sample 1538081 | NCBI WGS metagenome assembly OBWY01 (sample SAMEA2580089, study PRJEB22360) | human gut metagenome | biome: human gut; feature: human-associated habitat; material: faeces | place: Denmark | collected 2008/2010
GGCTCGGAAGCGACGCCCTCCGAGGATGGCACGGAACCGGCAAGCCCGTCCGCCGCCACATCTTCCACAGCAACCGGTTCTGAGATGCAGGGATACGGCTTTGCCGAAGCAGGGGCCAGGGAAGAGCTGGGAGAGGATGAACTGACGGATTTGGTGCAGAACGGAGACATTTCCACTCCGGGAGAGGCAGCCTCACCCGGCAGTCCGGATGACCCGAAAGATGCGGCAGGCCCCAGAATGACGGTACCGGCAGGCGGATTTTGTGTCGCATTTGCGGAGAGCGGTACGAATGCGCACGGAAAAATAGCACAGGTTCAGGCCTTTCTGGCCGATGGTGAGGAAAAGGTAATGTCAGGCGCAATCGGAACCTTTCATATTGCGGCCGATTACAGTGTAGTTGACGAAAAACTGCCGGAATACGCTTATTTCACAGTAAGATTCAAGATAGAGGATGATAAGGGCAATGACTACGGGAATGTAAAAGGCCCGGAAAGTGAGCCGAGCGCCAGGCCGGTTTCGTCCCTGAACAGTGAAAAACAAAGGGAATGGAAGGCCATCCACGAACTGCTGTTGGAATCTTCCGAATATGCGGACGCGGCGCAGTGTAATGACTGGCAGATGATAACGGCGGAAACGAACACCTATTTTTATTCCACCGGGGCCGGATTAGCGGTATTTGGAATCAGGAACGGCGGAACTGCAATCACGGATCTTCCAATATTCTTTACCTTTGATAACTATATTACACCGATTGGTTCCGCAATTACGGCTACACCGGGAATCCTGAACAGGGAGGAGCTTAAAGAGGCATATGAGAGCAGCGCAGGCCCTGCTCACAGCGGAGATGCTGCCCTGATCGAAGGGGAAGCAGTCACCATGAGAAGCAATGCCCGGTACTGGTGGCATGATGTAAAGCTGTCCAATACCGGCAGTCTTGGCAATATGGCGGCAGGAACAAATGTGGGAAATGCTGACGGTGAAATTATTTACAAAATTTCAGCAGGAAAAGATTACAGAAGCGATGTGGGCCGCCTCTATACAAAATCTTATTCAGTCCTCGACGTTATTGCATTTGACGGGTTTGCCCTGGATATTTCCGGATATGGATTATCTGTTGATGCCTCAGTCAAAAAAGGGGAACTGTATTTGACAAAAGATGGCCGTAATGTGGCAAAGCTGATTGGACTGAAGCTTCCGGGAGGATATCATTCCGGTGAAGTAAAGGTGACGCCGGTTTACCAAAACAACGATTCTTCAACGAATATCATAACCGGTTTTGAAGTGCGCTACACGGCAGAAAACAAAACTTTGGCAACAGACGGGCCAAAAGATATGGCGGACATCGTAAGTGATGAGATGAATGTCTACCTGGGAATCGGTTCGGTTCTCAAAAAGGCGGCTGGCATCATTAAATATGACGGGAATGCAGCAGTTTCCGGCCGGAATCCGTCGGTGTCGTGCAAAGCGTATTTTGACGCCTATTCCATCATGTATGATGAGACGGCAGACAACACGGACCTGGAAAAGAACGACGGAGAAACAAATCACCACAGTGAAGCAGAAAATAACCTGACTGCAAATTCCGCTTATCCTCTGACGAAAGAGGCATATACAGACAGGGACTGCAAGGTTAAGGCAGAGGGGGAAAATAAGATATTCGAACCCGGCCGGGAAGTCCGTTATAAAATCAAGGTCAAAAATAATGGTTATGCAGAAGAACGGTTTGACATCGTGGACTCTCTTCCTGCGGGGCTTGACACTGCGTCGGTTAAGACATTAAAGGTGATGGTGGAAGGAAAACAGCTTCCGGCAGACGCTTTTACGGATCTTCCTGCCAATACGGCCGTTTCCCCGGCCGTCAAAGTATGGGGAAACATTCTGATTCCGTCCGGCGGGGAAGCAGTTGTCATATTTGAAGCCGCCTTTAAATCGAAAACAGAGTTTTCCGGTAATAACATCAATACGACGCAGACCAATTCAGCCGGATGGTACCGCAGTTCAGATGTGCAGAGAGAAAAAAGCCTTGGCAGGGATGATGCGACGGTATTCGTGAACCTGAATACTTTACAAGAGAGCGATGTCACATTCAGGAAGACCATCGTAAATGCCGGAACAGGCGGCAGCCAGCCGGCAGTGGGCAGCGACGTGACATATAATCTCATGGCGGGATTAACCGGAGGCGTACACAATTCCCACTGGATTACGGTAAAAGACGAATGGCCCGGCTCCGTAACGTTAAAGGAAATCTCCAATATTCCTTCACAGGCAATTATCATCATAAAAGAGAATGGGACGGAGATTAAACGCTATGAGAATAAGGGAAACAGCGCGGCTTCCTGGAGCGCGTTCTCGCTTGCAGGGAAATCCGGAATTACCGTGGAAGCAAGAGTCTATCTCAAACCTGGTGTGACGGAGAATATTAAATTAAAGGGGAGGATTGAGGCCGAAGGCGAGATTACCAACCAGGCTCATGCAGGAGGCGGAGAAGGAGAGGGCTTCGATAAGCCGGGTAGCGCAACTCTTTATGCAATCGGAGCATCGATTGAGAAGAAAGCTTATTTTATCGGAGCATCGGAAAAGGGCAGTATTACAGAGCAGAACAGCAGGCGCCATCCTGTCGATCAGAGCGTTACGTTCCGGGCCGGAGACGTGGTATGTTATGAGATGACGCTTAAAAATACGGGTATTGACAGGTTTAAGGCTAATGTCTCGGACGACATATCAAACCTGTTCGGAGACGGAATCCGCCCGATTTATGCAAACGCGGATTTGGGTGAACCGGGATCTGTATTTATGAAGAAAACGGGAGCTAAGGGCTGGCTCAGTTTGACGCCCGGCCAGAGCGGGACAAAGGCATTGGATGAGAACGTGGAACTGGCAAAGGGGGAAAGTATTGTTTTCCGTATCTATCTTGAGATACCGGAGGGAGCATCGGTTCTGTTCCCCGAAAATACGGTCAGCGCTTCTCTGGCCTATGATAAGGAACCGGAGCGGAAATTTGCGATCAGGGCGTCCGCCTCAATTACAATTAACGAGGATGTCCAGAAGGCCTCGATTGATAAAGAGGTATACGCGGTCGCCAGGGAGCTGAAAGAAGAAGGGGGCCATGTCTATCTGAAGGGCGCCAAATGGAATAATCCGGTTCTTGGCAGCGGAACAGGACTGGCGGAAGACGAAACGACTCTCACTGTCGGAAAAGGAGATTATGTTTTCTACCGGATCACCATTAATAACGAAAGTGATGAAGAACCTCTCCGCATCTATGAAATCGAAGACTGGCTGCCCGCCGGAATGCAGTTTGAACGGTTTTATGAATTCAACGGTGCGGACCGGGGAAAGAAGATACCTGGGGCAGTAGGAGACAGCGATACGCTGGATCTGGGGATTAAAGAAAGAAGCAATAAGTTTTCCGGTAAAAACTGGCTGTATTATGAAGACGCGGCCGCAGGAAAATGGGGAACGGATGCAGAGGTGGCGGTGAGCCATGGAGCAAATTTTGCATCGATGAACAGCGGTAAGACAACTTACCGTGTCCGGCTTTACGATACGGATGCCATAAAGACAGGTTTGTCCCCCGTTCCATCGGTTAAACCGGGCGGAAGTGTGGTATACGGAATAATTGCAAAAGTCACGGGAGATCTTGACGGTATTAAGAAACTTACTAATACTACCGGTGTCATTGTTGACCAGACGGCGATTACGGATGAAGCATTCGACAGGCCGGTTTCTGATTTGAGCGGAGCAGTGGGAGGAAAATCTTATTCCGATGACTTATATAAGATTATAACCGCTTCCGCTGATGTCGCCGCGGCGGGAATTTATACTCCCGGTATCGGAAAGAGTCTGGCTCAGTACAATGCTTCGAATAATTGGTATGATTATAAACCGGACGGTAAAAATGACAATTTCCTTCCGAACAATCCGATGCGCTGGCAGGTGACCCTGTATAATGGAACCAACGGCCATATGACTAGAGGGCCGATTGAAAATTATACAATCAGGGATGTGTTCCCGGCCGGCCTGACTTACAACGAAGCCGATGCGGACGGAACCTATATTGTCACCTCGGGCGGGAAAAAGATACCCCTTCCGGAACCGGCTGTCGGACGCGAAGAGGGAAAGAATGTGACAGCCTCCTGGAAGATTGAGAAACAGTCTGAAGGATACCTGATAACGGGTGCAGACGGCCATACCGTGAAGACGAATGAAAACCTGGCCATTCCGGTAAAAGGCAAAATTACAGTCAGAATAGGCTCCAGGGCTGACGGCGACGGAACGGCTAAATATGGAACTTATGTGAACCAGGCTGATTTAATACCGGCCCGGGAATACAGTTATACGGCTGCCTGTGAAGGCACGCTGGTCAAAGAGGGCAATCAGCCTGTCTGTGTCCGTGCGGAGGCATCGGTCAATATTTTCTTCGGTGACGGAAAGACGGAGGCGTGGAAAGAAATCAGAGGCTCCTTCAACGGAACAGAGGGGACCGGCACCGGCACCGACAGCTCCCGCAATTCAATTATTGCCGATGCCGGAAGCGAAGTTACGTATACGCTCAACATCAGGAATCAGGTAGAAAAGGGGATTGAAAACCTGGTAATAGTGGATCGTCTTTCGGCATTGAAGGATAACGGACTTGTAAACAACATGCAGCGAAATTCAGGTTTCAAAGTATCGTTTCCCGACTCGCCTGCAATCGAAGTCCGGATCAGGAAAGCGTCCGGACAAATGGTAAGACTTAAAGATGGAGATTATAATGTCACGTTTGCGGACTGGAACACGAAATTCGGCAAAGGCTCCGCATTGCCTGCACGATATTGGGAACCGGACAGCGCGTCCGATTGGGAGTCCTCCGCCGCAGGCAGAGACACCTTCCGCATCGAGGTGGAAAATGACGCGTTAAAAGGACTTACGAACAATGATACGGTTATAGTAACCTTCAGCGCATTGCTTCCGAAGGCATCAGAACTGGATCTGAGCAATGAGCCGGTTGCGTGGAACACATTCGGATACGCATACAGGGCCGTCAACTCCACAAATAAGTCGACTATCACCGTGGAGCCGGCCAAAGTAGGCGTCCGGATACCAACGGCGTCCCTTGCGGTAACGAAAAAGATTGAAAGCCGGTTTGAGGAAGATAAGGCTCAGGCATTTACCTTCCGTCTAGAGAAAGAAGACGGGGCCAATACCGGGAAATGGGTGAGCGCAGGCGGGCAGCCCTATCAGCTTACCCCGGGAACCGGTGAAACCGCATCAGACGGGAAAACTGCGGAGAATGGGGAATTTACCCTGACCCATGGTCAGACTGCGAAATTTACGGTTCTGGCCGGCCGGAATTACCGGATTACCGAGAGAGACGGCGACGGATATTATGTGTCTGTCAGGGAATTCGGCGGCGGCGCCGGAGAGGACACCCTCTTCGATCCCGAGAATCCTCCGTCTGCCGTATTGAAAAATGCCTCGGACGGTAAGAGCTATTCCTGTACCTTCACAAATATAAGAAGCAGCTTTTTCCTGCCGGAAACAGGAGGGGCGGGAACCGACCATCTCCGCAGAAAGGGAGCCGGAATGATGCTTGCGTCGCTGTTCGTTCTGATCGGCTGCTTCACAGGAGGTTTGTCAGGGAGAAGGCGCAGAAAAGAAGACGTTAAACGGAGCCGGTTCCTGTGACAAGGAGAGACGGATGAAGAGAAAAGGAATTATCATATTGGCCGTCCTGGTACTGCTTGCCGGAGCCGGAATGTACTTTTATCCGGACATCAGCAATATGTATTACCAGGCAGCGGCGGCGTCCGATATCAAGGGGTATCAAAAGGGGGTCCGGGAGCTGAGTAAAACGCAGGAAGAGGAAATGCTTGCAAGGGCTGAAGTATATAACAGCCGGTTATCCGGCGCACTTTCGATGGATCCCTTCCGGACGGGAGGCGCTGATCCTTCGGAAGAAGATGAGGAGTATAATGCCCTGCTGAATATTAACGGAGTGATGGGCTATATCGATATTCCAAAGATTGATGTTTACCTGCCGGTTTATCACGGCACATCGGCGGAGGTATTGAAGAAAGGGGCGGGCCATTTATATGGTTCAGCCCTTCCTACAGGCGGGAGTGGGACACACAGCGTCATATCGGCACACAGGGGGCTGCCGTCCGCCAGGCTTTTTACGGATTTGGGAGAGATGGAGAAGGGGGACATATTTTATTTCCACATATTTGACCGGATTATGGCTTATCAGATAGAACAGATAGAAACGGTTCTTCCGACACAGCTGGAACTGCTCGATCCGGTGCCGGGCAGGGAATATATGACACTGTTTACCTGCACGCCGTATGGGATTAACAGCCACCGTCTTCTGGTGCGTGGGGTAAGGATTCCTTATGAGGTAACCTCCGATGGGACTTCGCAGGAAGCAATGGCCGCCATACACATCCGGTGAAGGGGGAGAAAAGGTAGAGGAGAAAAGAGGGAAACGCGATGAAACATAAAGGAATTGCAAAGAAGGCAGGCACCTTTCTCATCACTGCAATACTCGCGGCGGCATTTGCAGTACAGACTGCGGCTGCTGTGCCGGCGGAGAGTGAGAAGGCCGCGCTTACAATACAGGCATCCTCAGATGGGACGGGAATAGCAGGTGTTGAGTGGTCTGTCTATCAGGTGGCTGAAATGCCGCAGGACGGAGTATTTATCCTGACAGGAGACTTTGCGGCTTCCGGACTGGACATTGACGGCCTGAATGATTCAAGTCAATCAGCCATGCAGAAAAATGCGGTAAAATCAGCTGCTTTTGTCTCTGAGAATAAGATAAAAGCAGCTGGCAGCGAAGTAACCGATAAAAATGGGAGGGCAAAGATAGGCGGTCTCGAACGGGGCCTGTATCTTGTAAGCCAGACCGGTACACCCGGGACGGACAGGATAGTGAAGTCGATGCCATTTTTTGCAGCACTGCCCATGATGGTGGACGAAGGCGGAAAAATGGTCATGAAATATGAGGTGACGGCAGCTCCGAAACTGGAAGTGGAACAACCGCCTGAAACAGAGGCGCCGTCAACGGAGACGCCGTCAACAGAAGCGCCGTCAACGGAAGCGCCGTCAACGGAAGAGACGGATAAACCCTCGACGGAAGCTTCGCCCACATCTTCTGCGGAGGAATCAACCGGGGAAACCGGCAGCGCTTCACAGCCGTCGCAGCCTCCATCAACCGGCTCAGGCGGTTCATCGGGCGGCCATGACCGGGACAGGGGAAATACTACGGTAATCATTGACAGCAATACGCCGCTGTCCAGTTTTCCGCAGGCAGAACCGCAGTTGGAGGAGATAGGGGATGAACCGGTGCCGCTGGCAGCTTTGCCCTCTCTTCCCAAAATGGGGGATATGGGAGCCGGGGCATATGCAGCAGGCATGCTGATTTCGATTCTGACAGGCTGCACCGCATTAATCCGCCGGAAAAAGTATACCGGAGGGAAAAAGTGATTTATGACCGACAAGATGAAACGACGGCTGTGTACGGCCGTATTTACACTCAGCCTCATCTCCATGGCGGTTTTTACAGTAATGTATGTAAAAACACAAAAAGAGTACCGCCACAGTGAAAGAGATATTGCGGCGGTAATGGAAATACGCGGAGCAATATCGCCCGCTCTTACAATAAACGAGAAGAGCCGGCTGGATGAGGCCTCCCTGAGAGCGGCAGAATATGAGTCGGCGCAGGAGCGCCGGGAAGGCTGCAGGCTTCTGAAGGAGATCAATCAGGATGTGGCGGCATGGATCACGATTGCGGGAACACCCATTGATTACCCGGTAATGCAAACCCCGGACAGTCCGGATTATTACTACAGGAGGGGATTTGACGGCAGATATTCCGCATATGGGATGATTTATATGGATGCGGCCTGCCGGCTCCGGGAGGATGAAGCGCTTTACGAAGCGGAGGCAGAGGAAGGGAAGGCAAGTCCCAACTGCGTCATTTACGGACATCATATGAAAAACGGAACCATGTTTGCCTCACTGGAAAAATACGGTTCTGAGGAATATTATAAGGAACATCCGGAAATTTGTCTGGATACACCCGATTCGTCATCGGTATATGAGATAGTGGGAGTTGTCAGACTTCCGGCCGAGAAGCTGAGCAGCGGATTTGCGGCAGTGCTGGCAGCCAGAACACGGGAAGAATACGAAAGCTTTGTACAGTACATAAAAAAACATGCTGCCTATGATACGGGAATTACGGCCGAATGGCCTCGGCAGCTTATTACACTGACCACCTGTGAATACACACTAAAAGACGGCAGACTGCTGGTCGTGGCACGTGAAAAACGGTGAGAAATCCGCGTTGCGGACTTCTCACCGTTTTTTACGTGATTCCGGCTTTACATTAAGCGCATCTGCATCTGCTCCGGATCACTGCTGTAGCTGATACAGGTGTCACGGGATATTTTGCCTTCCCGCATAAGCCGCAGCAGGCTGTTATTCATGCTGATCATGCCCTCGGCCATACTGGTGGCGATTACATTATCTATCTGATGAATCTTGCCCTCCCGAACCATTGTGCGGATTGCATCATTCAGGAACATGATCTCAAAGGCGGGCACCATGCTTCCGGTGACGGTAGGGACGAGCTGCTGGGAGATGACGGCCTGGAGAACCATAGCCAGCTGGACGCGTATCTGCTGCTGCCCGTCGGGAGGGAATACATCGATGATACGGTCAATCGAATTGGCGGACCCGATGGTATGCAGGGTTGAAATCACCAAATGGCCTGTTTCCGCGGCGGTCATCGCGGTTTTAATCGTATCGAAATCCCTCATCTCGCCGAGCAGGATGACATCGGGAGCCTGCCGGAGGGAAGCCACCAGTCCATTTACATAACTGTCCGTATCCAGTCCAATCTCACGCTGGGTGACAACGGAACGGTTATGCCGGTGCAGATATTCAATCGGATCCTCCAAAGTAATAATGTGGCTGTTTCTCGTCCTGTTTATTTCATCGATAATACATGCCAGAGTGGTGGATTTTCCGCTGCCTGCGGCTCCGGTGACAAGGACAAGCCCTTTTTTCAGGTTTGCCGTCCGGATGACTTCCGGAGGGATGTTCATATCTTCCGGTCTGGGTATCTCAAAGTGAACAACACGGATGACGGCGGCCAGGGAGCCTCTCTGTTTCATGATACTCACGCGGAATCTGGCGACTCCTTTGATAGAACAGGAAAGATCGTCATCCCCGTAGGTATGCAGCTTATCCATACTTCTGTGGTTGCTGAGCTCATAAAGCGCAGTGATCAGAGCCTCCGAATCGGCGGGCATCAGTTTATTATCGTCGACTGGAATAATCTTACCATTTATTTTATAGGAGAGAGGAAGGCCGGGGATTATAAAAATGTCTGATGCATTTTTCTCCACGGCGTCAGTCAAAAACTTAAGCATGGTATATCTCCTTTCAAACCTTGTTCTTCATTATTCATCAGGGGCGATCCATACGGGAAGGCTGTCGTCTATCGCATAATCTTCCCGATTGTAGACATAGCTTGCCAGAACCTCCCTGCTACTGCCGTCCAGTTCAATTCGGAGAGCCTGGCCGGCATTCATCGGTATTTCACAGTAGAGCCTGCCTGCCTCATCAACTCCTGACTCCGTTCCTTCAGGCATCAGTAAAGCTGCATCAGAAAGGGCCTCCTCCATGCTTTTGTTACCGTCAAGAGCCGAGACGGCAGCCTGGATGAACTCCTGGCCCATGGCATCGGCCTGATAGTAGGCGGTTACCGAATCTGCACGGCGTCTGGCCAGTACAAGGGCCGAATTCCCATCGCTCAGACTCAGGAGAGAGAAAACGGCGAGGCAGAGGATGATAAAAATAAGGATAATGGAGGCTGTGCCTATATTGATTCTGTTTTTCATGGAAGCCTCCTTTCAGCGGCCAGACTTCGGGCGCCGCTCAAGGTATAGATAGTTTCCATTCCTTTTCCTCTGATATCGCTGATCTCCACAGATACGTGAAGCAGTCCTTCTGCCGCGTATGAATTAATTTTCATAAAATAGGCAGCTTCCGAATCGGCCGGTTCACATATCTTCCAATATCTGTCAAAACCGGAATGTGTCTCACTGGGGGCAGACGCTTCGTCGTATTCGGCAAAAGCAGTTTCAATTGCGTTCTCGGCGGCGAGAACGGCGTGGTTTAAGTTTTCCGCATTCTGGCTGAGCCGGTCGGCCTTTGCAAACGCAAGTACGAAAATACAGGCAGCCACTGCGAAAAAACCACATACCCACAGCATTTCCATCAGAAAAGCATAAGATGTCCGTTTTTTATTCATTCCTGCGGCCTCCTTTCGAACTGCTGCGAAGAAAGAGGCTGGCAGTTCTGGGGGAAGGCGTTTCCTCCAGGGTAATCTCAAGCATCGCTCCGTTCTTCTTATCGGCAATGGAGAAGGAAATGGGCTCACAGTCCATAATAGGAAGGCCGTCTTCTACGGTGAGGCCGCTTCCCTGCTCGGAAAACAGCTCCAGCAGTGAGCCGTCTTTTGTGTAAACCCAGGTTTCATACAGGATGCCGTCGTAATCGGAGGCCAGCACCAGGATGCTTTGCCCTTCAACCGTCCGGACACTGATGCTGCCGGTCCGATCGGACTGGCGTACTTTGTTCGTGATATAGCTCAATGCGGTGTCTGAGTAAAAAGCTGCGTCGTTTCTGGCGCGGATATTGCCGTATACGCGGCTGCCAATCAGAATAGTGAAGACGGAGCATAGAATAAATACAAGAAACAGCAGCATGGAAAAGATAAAATCCATGCCTTCCGAGGGACGCGATACAGTCTTTTTCATAGCTGCCCTCCCTGCTTTGCCTGCCCGGTCACGGGCAGAACCGTGATATCCGGCATAATGTTGGCGGCCCAGCCGTCGTAGAACACATTATAGCGTTCGCGGTCAATTACAATGCCGTAATTATCTTCCAGATATTCAACGCTGGGCGGATAACGGCCTTCAATGGAATAGCACTGGACGCTGGCCCTGCGGATGGCATCCGTCAGCATATTTAACTGATCCTCTTTTGTCCTGCTCTGCATGGCTCCCATGGAATAAAGGAAGAGATACAGGACAATAATGAGGAGGAGAAATGAAAACAGATATCCGGGCAGGGAACTCCTGTGTTTTGGAATTTCAATATGTAACATAGATATACACTCCTTATCGTTACAGTTGAGCCTTCAATGTCATTTAGTTAACACTATGAAGATTTAGTTAAGCAGGTGAGGACGCCGCCGGTACGGCCAGCGGACGGGGTGGTGGGGTGTGTATATGAGTCTTTCGTCCCGGGGG
>OBWY01001877.1_pt1 | contig 11241 bp, 9 predicted proteins | sample 1538081 | NCBI WGS metagenome assembly OBWY01 (sample SAMEA2580089, study PRJEB22360) | human gut metagenome | biome: human gut; feature: human-associated habitat; material: faeces | place: Denmark | collected 2008/2010
ACAGAAAAGAAGCTGTTGCTCCAGTAGATTATTTATCTACTTTTGCAACAGCCCCCCGTTGCTTTCAGACATACTCTAATCCTCGTAGGGATAATCCGCGCCATACTCTCCCGCATCCTTAAGGAGCTGGTCCACCTTTTCTGCAGCTGCATTCATCTTGCTTTCCAGATCTGCTCCCTCTCCCTTAGTCTCGATGGAGTACACGATAGCCTCGCCCATGGCGTCCCTGGCCTCGGATACCGCGGTCATACGGGGAAGTCCGTACTGGTTGGTGGTATCAGCCTGAATCTCTTCATTGTAAGCCTGGATGTAATCTTCCGGCATGGCAGCTGTCACACGCTCATCTTCCCATACAGAGGCCCTGAAAGTAGGCATTCCCTTTGGAGTGATGTCGGCGGCAATATCTTTGCCTGCCGCATATTTGAGGAATTCCCATGCAGCTTCCTTGTTCTTTGAGCCTGAATAAATGGATGCGCCCCACACAACCTGCTTATAGGACTGGCGTCCTGCCGGACCTTCCGGAATAGGAGCAACTCCCACCTTGTCGTAGAAGGAAGACTCATTGGGATCAATCAGGGTCTGGTACAGGGCAATTGCATCCACACACATGCCTACCTGCCCCGCATTAAACAGCTGGGTCATCTGTGAATATCCTGCTGTCAGTATGCCTTCCGGAGCATAATCACCTAACAGCTTCCCATAGAACCTGGCTGCTTCCAGATTTTCCGGTGTGTTAAAGGCGCATGTTCCGTCCTTAAAATAAGCGCCGCCAAATCCGTAAAGGAACGGTGAGAACTGGGAGGTAAGGGCTATCTTCTCGCCGCGGCAGGCAATCGCGTAAAAGTTATTAGCCGGGTCGTTGATTTTGCCGCATACATCCAGCAGCTCATCGTAATTCGTGGGGACCTTCACTCCCTTTTCCTCAAATACATCCTTCCGGTAGAACATCAGCTGCACAGAGGAATACAGCGGCAGTGCTCCGATAGCGCCGTCAGACTTAATTTTAATCTGCTCCATAGGCGCCGACGAAAAATCATCCCAGTCAAAATCCGGATCCTTCAGATATTCATCCAGAGGTTCAATCCATCCGTTATTGCTGTAAGCCGCCATATCCTGCAGCGGGCTCATGAGGAATGCGTCAATGGTGGAGGAGCCTGCCAGAAATTCCGTGGTTATCTTCTCACGAAGCTGGGCTTCCCCGTACAGTTCCAGATTCACCTTGATGCCGGTTTCCTCCTCAAAATCATCCAGATACGCTTCAATGGCATCTGATATCTGTCCGGTCATGCTCAGGACACGGATTGTTGTCCCGGCATAGGGCTTTTCACCGGCCTCCCCTGCGGCCGATTCTCCTTTTGTTCCCTCTGCTTCCTTACCGGCCGGAGCCTCCGAAGCCTTGGACGTATCTCCCGGCAGTCCGCTGGTCCCCCCGGAACAGCCAGAAAGCGACCCCGCCAGCATTACCGCGCTTAAAGTCAGACATAACTTACGTTTCATAAATACCCTCCTTCTATACACGTTTTCATTTACTGTAAGCATAGTATAAATGTTCCGCCCCTGATTTGGAATTTAAAAAAATAGGGATTATTGGTATTATCGTCCGCCCAAAATAATCCCTATTTTTTATTTGAATTATTGTATGATTCTTTTTAACTATTGTATGATTTTCACAATTTCCTAACGTCGCTTGGACTCATATTGTAATATTTTTTAAAAAGACGGCTGAAATAGGAGATATCATGTATGCCTATACGGCTGGCTGCCTCCTGTACCTGGATATTGGAACTGCCCAAAAGAGTAAACGCCTTTTTCATCTTAAGCCCGTTAAAATAATTTACAAAGGTGTCGCCGGCAGCCTTCTTAAACAGGATGCAGAACTGGCTCTTTCCCAGGGCACACCATCCGGCCGCTTCCTCCAGGCTTATATTTTCATCCACATGGTCCTCCAGATACTGGAGGAATCTGGTAATCTCCGGATTGGCGTTCTTATTGGCCATCAGATAATCCACCACTGACTGCACCGCGGCCTTAAAACATCCTTTTAAATCTGCCAGCGTCTCGGCTCCCCAAAAATCGCCTGTGGAGTATATTTCATCATATTCAGGCATATCCGCTCCCTCAGGAATGGAATATCCTGATATAAACACCCATGTCTCCACCACGCCCCGGCGTATGGCCTGAATCTGGTCGTAGGACCGGAGCCCTGCCATCTCCTCAAACCAGCTGTCAATCAGCCGGAACGCCTCCCCGGCATCCTGCCTGAATATGGCCTCCTGCATATTGCGCTGGACGCTCCGTTTTGCGATGAAGGGGCGCCCTGCTGCTGCCTCCCTGCCACAGTGAAAGGCGGCCGGACCGTCAAAAAAGCGCAGTGCCGCCATCCTCCTGGCCAGTGCAAATCCTGCCGGAATATCCATCCTGCTTAAGCACTCCTGTCCCATCCCCATGGAAAGGGTCAGGTTCAGATGGGTCTTTAAGGCATGGTTGAGCAAATCCAGGGTGTCCGGGAAAAAGCAGGCCGGGCTCTCCCCCCCCTTCTCTCCTGAACAGAACCACAATTTCATGTTCGCCGGTAAAGGCCAGATCTGATTTAGGCAGATTTTCAAGATACTCACGGACAATGTTCAAAAGTCCATACTTTCTGATATGGGAGTCCGTACCGCTGCCGGGCCGGTTCATTCTTTCGTCGTCCACCAGAAAACAGCCTGCCTGGTAGGTCTCAAAGGGATTGTAGGTATATCCCTTAAAGACCGGGAGTTCACAAGGGGTTTGTGGTTTTCCCCCAGCCGGTCCAGGAGCATTTCATTGTCCCCAGGTCCCTGATTTCCCAGCAGCAGTGTCCTTAAGTCCTCCTCCCGGTTAAAGGACTGCACCCTCATATCCAGACTGCCCCTGCCCGCCTTCTTCCGCTCCTCCTCAATCATGGACTTTAATCTTGTGATGAGCTCCACCAGTGTATCCTGGGTAAAGGACAGCTTAAGTATATAATCCTCTGCCCCCAGCTTAATGGCCTTCTTCACATAATCGATCTCATCCACACAGCTCAATACCACCACCTTTGTATCCGGGTGGTTCTCACTTATATACTTCACCAGCTGGATTCCGTCCATGCCGGGCATCATGATGTCCGTGAACACGATATCAGGCACATCCCGGTTCATATACTCCACTGCGTCCCCTCCGGATTCGCAGGTGGACACCACCTGGCATCCGTAGGCCTCCCAGTTAATACAGGACTGAAAACCCACCCTCACTATGATTTCATCATCCACAATCATTACCTTCAGCATGTCTCACTACCTCTCCTATATGGAAATACCGCAAAAACCTTGGTTCCGTATCCTATCCTGGATTCAATATAGAGCCCGTAATCCGGCCCGTACCTGGCTTTCATCAGCTCATGAATGCTGGTCAGTCCGATGCCGGTTACATGGCGTTTTTTACTGTTTTCATCCATTTCCTTCAGTATCTCATCCAGTTTTCCCTGTTCCATTCCCACTCCGTTATCCTGCACCGTAACGCATACCCGCTCCCCATACGGTTCAGCCGTGACCCAAATGGTGCCGTGAGTTGCCTCCCCCATACCGTGCAGCACCGCATTTTCCACTAACGGCTGAAGGAAAAATTTAATCACCTTGAATTCCTCCAGCTCCTGTTGGATATCTGTAACCAGTTCAATCCGGTTCTTAAGTCCCCAGTTCTTGATTTCCACCCACGCCTTCACCACACGTATTTCTTCCTTTAGGGGCACTTCCTCCTCCCTCCGGTTCATGGTGCTCTCCAGAAGGATTCCAAGGGAGGTAATCATGTCCGCAATATTGCCTGCCCCGGATATCATGGAAGACCATTTGATTACATTTAACGTGTTAAAGAGAAAATGGGGATTTATCTGGGCCCGGAGCATCTCATAGCGGAGATTCTGCTCTATTTCCTTCTGCTTGATGGTCTGGGCAGAGAGCTTTTCTATATAATCCACCATCCTGCTGATCTCCAGCTCTGCCTCCACAATTCCGAATACAGGCATCTGTCTGCCCTTTGCATCCTCCATGTCAGCGATTTTAGTCCCTCCGATATTGACTTCGCTCACCTTATGGATCAGACGGTTAAGAGGCGCGTTGACATAGAAATACATGGCAAGGCAGACCATGCAGGCTCCCAGGGCCATAAGGACCGTCAGGGAGGTTACAGTGCTGTGAAGCTTGTCCACTGCCTGGGTGATATGGGACAGGGGTACCAGGTTCACCATACGCCATCCTGTACCGGCCATGGTCACATGGTTCACCAGATACTCCCGGCCGTCCTTTGTATAATGAAAATAATCCTGGTCCTCCTGTAAATCCTCTGAAAGCCGTCCGGCAGATATATCATCCAGTATATCGCTTTGCTCCGTGGCATAAATCAGATGGTTTCCCTTATCAAAGAGAGCCAGCACCGCCCCGTCATAGGGTATCAGCACCTGCGCCAGGTTTTCCGTGGGAAAGGATACAAAGGATACCCCAAGGAATTTAAGGGAATTATAATCCTTAATCCGCCGGATGAATAAGATGAAATCCTCATCCTTCCCAGACTCAATCCTCTCCTTAAATACCCCCTTGTCATTGTAAATACAGGGGGCAATCCACCCGGATACCTCCTTTCCCTCCAGAAACTCCCGGTACCACGGCTGCTGCCTGACGCTCTGGGCAAACTTCTCCCCAAAATAGCTGCTGTTGTCAATCCCGTCCGCCACGCTGTAAACCGTGCTGTCCGCTCCCAGGATGATATAGTGGAGACGGTAATCAAAAAATATATTCCGGTAAAAGGTCAGCGTCTCCTCCACTGCCCGGATACGGCTCACATTCTCCGAAGAATATATATTTCCATCACATGACTGGTTCAGATAGGACGCCACCTGCTTGTTGGTGCTGGATGCGGCCGACAGCTTACGGATGGAATCCGTCACCTCTGTAAGCGCCAGCTCGTTGCGGTTCATATATTGGGATATGATACCCGCCTCCTGGGTGATGAGCAGATTCTTGCTGCGGTTGAAGGAATACTGCATGATAAGAAAAACACTGACAAATACAGCGATAATACATGTGTATATTATCTTAATCCGCAGATTTACCTTCATCTTCTTCATCAAACTGACACCCCCCGACCGGCCTGACGGCCATTTCATTTATTATAACATCCTTTTATTTTAGGGACAATCCCGGCGTCCTGCCATTCCCGTCTCCACCTGAAAGCCATGGGACAGCTATATCAGCTCCTCCCGGATCCCCTCCCTGTACGCTCCCTGGTAATGCAAAACCGGGAGGAATAAAAGTTCCTCCCGGTCATGTGATGGCCTTCAGGCCCTCCCGGTGCTACGCCGCAAAACTACCGGTAAGCCCGGTACCAGAGTGTGTCCCTAGTCTTCTGTCACCACCGCATTCTGGTACTCATGCGCGCCAATCTGGCTCAGCATCAGTCCCTGGAGCTTTGATGTGGCTGCAATCACCTTTGTCTCGCTGTAAAGGCCGATAATTGGGGTGTCCGTAACCATATCATCGTAAAGCTGCTTCAAAAGAGCTTCCCTTTCCTCGCCCTCGCCGGTGGATGCATACTTTACATATGTCTCGTCAAATTCCGGATTATAGTACCGGGAGAAGTTGTTGACCGAAGTGGACAGCAGCATTCCGTTGAATACATAGTCCGCGTGTCCTGTATTAGTCTGCCAGAAATCCAGCATCAGGTCAAAGTCCTCGCCCGCCTCAATCAGTGAGAAGGAGGTGTTGTCATCCTGGGTCACAATGTTAAGGTTGATTCCCACCTCGGCCAGCTGGCTCTGAAGCACCTGGGCAATCTCTGTGTTGGTCTGGTTGGAGTTTGTCCACAGTGTCAGCTGGATGCCGTCGCTGTAACCAGCCTGGGCCAGAAGGGATTTAGCCTTTTCCGGGTCATATCCGTTGGTCTCGTATTCCCTGTAATCCTGGGCGGACTGAGGGATAATGTTGTCGGATACCGTTCCAAATCCGTAGAGCAGGGAATCCACGATGGTCTGCTTGTTGATGGCGCACTCCACTGCCTTGCGTACATCCGGGTTGCCCACAGGGCCGTCGGAACTGCAGTTCAGCTCCATAAGTATGATTTTCATGGATGGGCTGGTGAGAATCTGAAGGTCCTTGTTCTCCTGGATACGGGAGATATCATTGTTCGGAACCTCATAAGCCACATCCACCTCGCCTGTCTCTAACATCATGGTGCGCTGGGATGCCTCCGGTACGATTTTCATGGTCAGAAGCTTTGTCTTGGCCGGACCGCCCCAGTAATCATCAAACCGCTCCAGGGTATAATAATCGCCCTCCACAGCTTCTTTTAATTTGTAAGGGCCTGTGCCGATTGGATTGGCTCCGAAGGCCGCCTCGTCATACTCCGCCGGTACCACGGAAGCCTGGGGCAGGGTCAGTATGCTTAAGAAAGCAGGGTTAGGAGCTTTCAGCTTAACCGTCACATGATAATCGTCATCAATGGTACATCCGTCATAGTTTCCTACAAACAGCGCCCCTCTCTGGTCGATAAGGTCCAGGGTAAACTTTACGTCCTCCGCGTTCATATCGGATCCGTCATGGAATTTCACGCCTTCCCTGAGGGTAAGCTTCAGGGTGGTGTCGTCCGCCCATATTCCGTGGCCAGGCATGGCTGCATCTTCATATCGGAATCATAGGTAAACAGCGGGTCAAAGATGTTGTTGGAGATGGAATATGCCCTCTCCTGCTGTCCGATGGTGGCATCCAGTGTGGTCAGGTCATTGCCCTGGCAGAATATGATTTCATCCTTGATCTTCACGTTCTGTCCGTCACTGCCGGCCACTGTTTCCTGTGGTTCTCCTGCGCCGCCCTTACTGCCGCCGCAGCCTGTCATCACCATACAGGCAATGAGACACATGGCAATTGCTTTTTTCATACATATATCCTCCTGAAATTATTCATTATATTCAACTCCCTGCCTGGTTTTCTTTGCAGAGAAGATGACACGATACAAAATGTCCCGGCGAAGCCTCAACCTCACGGATGGGACGGGTGCATTCCGGGGTTGCCTTTGGACACCGCTTTGCAAACCGGCATCCATCCCCCATATTGATGGGCGAGCTAAGCTCCCCGTTTAATATCTCCCGCTCCATCTTAATGGTCGGATCCGGGATGGGAATGGCTGACAGGAGCGCCTGGGTATAGGGATGCAGCGGGTGTTCAAACAGTTCATCCGGCTTGGCCCTCTCCACCAGCTGTCCCAGATACATAACCACAATGTCGTCGGAAAGATGCTTTACCACCGAAAGGTCATGTGTGATGAACAGATATGTAAGCCCCATCTGCTCCTGAAGATCCTGCATCAGATTCAGTACCTGGGCCTGTATGGACACATCCAGGGCCGAGACCGGCTCGTCGCAGACAACAAATTCCGGATTCAGAGCAAGGGCTCTGGCAATACCGATTCTCTGCCTGCGCCCGCCGTCCAGCTCATGGGGATAGGAGTTGGCAAAACGGTATGCCAGACCTACCAGATCCATCATCTCCCTGACCTTTTTCTGAAGGCCTTCCCTGTCATTTTTCTTATAAATGCCCTGAAGCACCAGGGGCGCCTCTATGGCCTGGCTCACCGTCATACGCGGATTCAGGGAAGAATAGGGGTCCTGGAAAATAATCTGCATCTTGGACCGCAGTGCCTTTACCTGCTTCTTGTCGTACTTGACAATATCCTCCCCATTAAACCATATTTCCCCGGATGTGGGCTCCTGAAGCCTCAGTATGGTGCGGCCCAGGGTGGACTTGCCGCAGCCAGACTCCCCTACCACGCCCAGTGTTCTGCCCTTTTCAATGGAAAAGGAGATGTTGTCCACAGCCTGAAGGGGTCCTCGGTTTGTATCAAAATACTTCTTAAGATTTCTTACTTCTAACAGTCCCTTGTGTTCCATCACTCCCCAGCCCCCTTCCTCAACTCATTCTCTACCTTGAAACAGCGCACTCTGTGGCCGTTCCCGGCATCTATGAACCGCGGATGCTCTACGCGGCACTGCTCAAATGCATATTTGCACCGGTCTGCAAAGGGACACCCCGTCCTCTGCGCCATGGGATCCGGCATCAGGCCGTCAATGGGACTGAGCCTGTGTACATGCAGGTGTACCTGGGGAATGGCTCCCAGCAGTCCCTCGGTGTAGGGATGCAGAGTATGCTTATAGATATCCAGGACAGCACCGCTCTCCACTACCTCCCCCGCGTATATGATGGCCACCTTCTCACACATCTGGGCAACCACCCCTAAATCGTGGGTGATCAGCAGCGTGGCCGTATGGTATTTATCCTTAAGGCGCCTCATCATCTCCAGCACCTGGGCCTGGATGGTCACGTCCAGCGCCGTTGTGGGCTCGTCCGCAATGAGCACCTTTGGGTTGCAGGCCAGGGCTATGGCTATGACCACCCTCTGCTTCATGCCGCCTGAAAACTGGTGTGGGAAATCCCCTGCCCTCTCAGCCGGGATGCCCACTGTCTCTAACATCTCCATGGCCTTTTCTTCGGCTTCCTTCTTGGTGCATTTTTCGTGGACACGGATTACCTCCGCTATCTGCTCCCCTACCCTGACCACAGGATTCAGGGATGACATGGGATCCTGGAAAATCATGGATATCTGGTTGCCCCTGACCGCGCGTATCTCAGCGCCGCTGGCCTTTAAAAGGTCCCTGCCCTCAAATTCAATGACCCCGCCCTCGATCTTGCCGGGGGGATCGGGAATCAGGCGCATGATGCTCTTGGCCAGCGTGGTTTTTCCCGCCCCTGTCTCGCCTACCAGACCCAGGGTCTCACCATCGTCCAGCTCCAGGTCAACGTGGTTAAGGGCGTACACGGTCCCGTCCTCTGTGTGGTATTGTACCTGTAAATCTTTGATTTCTAATATATGACTCAACGTTTTGCTCCCCCTTATCGTTTCAGCTTTGGATCAAGGGCATCCCGCAGGCCGTCCCCAAACAGATTAAAGGCTATGACAGCCAGGATTAAGAACAGTCCCGGAAACACGGATATATGCCATGCATCCCTCATATAAGTCCTTGCAGTGGTGAGGATTGCCCCCCACTCAGGCTGGGGCGGCTGTACGCCCAGTCCCAGATAGGACAGGCCCGCAACTGCCAGAATGGAATCACCGATTCCCAGGGATACCTGCACCAGAATCGGGGCAAGGGCATTGGGCAGTATGTACTGGAACAAAATGGTGCCGTCCGACGCGCCCACGGCCCGGGCCGCCTCCACAAATTCACTGTCCTTTACCGTAAGCACTGCTGCCCTGGCGATTCTGGCGTATTTTGCAATACCGGACACGGCCAGAGCCAGAAGCAGGTTAAAGGTGCTGGTTCCCAGGGCCGCCACAATGGCCATGGCCAACAGCATGTAGGGCACTGCCAGCAGCACATCCATGACGCGCATGATGGCGTTGTCGGTCTTGCCCCCGTAAAACGCGGCTATCATGCCGAAGGGGGCTCCCATGATCACGGACAGTGCAATGGCCACCACGCCGATGGCAAATGAAAGCTTGGTTCCCCACAGAATGCGCAGAAGAAGATCCCTGCCAAACTCGTCGCATCCAAAGGGATGGGCCAGGCTGGGCTTTGCCAGACGCAGCGAAAGGTCCTGCTTTAGGATATACTCGTTATAAAAAGAATAGTTTGTAATCTGGTCAACAGCCAGCGTCGTAAGAATCGTAACGATGAATAAGACAATGATGACCAGGCCCACCACGGCCAGCCGGTTGTGCTTGAACTGAATCACCGACTGCTTCCACAGGGAACGGACCTTTTCATCCTGTCCCAAATTGTTCTCTGTTTTCTTTAATGTGCTCATTTTTTCTTTGCCCTCTTCCATGATGATTGATATTCAGATTTAATCCTTGGATCCAAAAACGCATACAGAAGATCAACAATCAGGTTCACAATTGTAAACAGGATTGCCAGTGTCACCACGCTTCCCAGCACCGCAGGCGTATCCTTGTAGGAAATGGAATCCACCACAAAACGTCCTACGCCGGGCCAGGAAAAAATAGATTCCGTCAGCACAGAGCCGCCTAACAGGGTTCCGAAGTTCAGTCCCACCACAGTTACAATGGGAATCAGGGCATTTTTTAACATATGCTTCCAGATAACCGCGTTTTCCGTAAGCCCCTTTGCCCTGGCCATGTCAATGTAATCCTGACGCACCACCTCCAGAACCGAGGAACGGGTGGTGCGGGCAATCAGAGCCGCATATCCGCATCCCAGGGTCAGGGTAGGCAGAATCAGGCTGATAAGATTGTCCGGGAATCCATGCTGCATGCCGGAAGACGGCAACCAGCCCAGGTTCAGTGAAAAAATAATGACAAGGATCAGCGCAAACCAGAAGGTGGGCACTGCCATCAAAAACAGGGTGATAAACATGGTAATATTGTCCAGGACGGAATACTGCTTGATTGCAGATATAATTCCCACCGGAATGCCGATGATAACGGAAAATACGATTCCCGAGGTAGCCAGCACCACGGTGTTGCCCAGACGTCCCATAATCAGGGAGAATACTGCCTGTCCGTTGCGGTAGGATGTGCCTAAATCCCCGTGGAGAAGCCCAAGTATGAACCGCCCGTAGCGCACCAGAAACGGGTCATTAAGCCCCATGGAATCCCTCAGGGAGGCCAGGGCTGCTTCTGTGGCATTGCTGCCCAGGATAATACGTGCCGGGTCGCCCGGTGCAAGGTCCATGATGGTAAACACCAGGAAGGTTGCTCCGATTAACACCGGAATGGCAAATATAATACGTTTGATAATATAACGTAACATGATACGTGTCCTTTCTCAGTGATTATTGTATCTGCTATTGTACCTGCCAGCGGTACAGCTGTAATTCAATGGCCTCACATACCTCATGGAGCTGGCCTGTCATCCTGTTTCTCTGGCGGATGAAATCCGTCTGCGACATCAGATACCGGTCCTCAGGCGTATTGTCCCTGTGCACTCCTAACAGGGAGGAAAACACTGCGTAGGGCTGGTGCTCCACTGCATAGTCATGTCCGTAGGGGCTGGAATACGTATATTTCAAGCGCACCAGTTCTCCCGCTGTCCGGATGAGTATGCTGTCCGCATCCTGCTTTGGATATGCCCGGATGGCATCGGAGAGCTTCTCAACGGATTTTCGGGTCAGGGCAATGGACGCCAGTACCGGAGCCACATCGAAGTCCGGGTCCAGTTCCTCTGCAAAGGCCTCA
>OBWY01001886.1_pt1 | contig 11201 bp, 11 predicted proteins | sample 1538081 | NCBI WGS metagenome assembly OBWY01 (sample SAMEA2580089, study PRJEB22360) | human gut metagenome | biome: human gut; feature: human-associated habitat; material: faeces | place: Denmark | collected 2008/2010
AGCTTATTAAAAAAATTCAAAGGCGGCCAATCTGGCTGCTGCCAACGGCCTGTTTTTGGCCTTCTTAAGCTTCCTGGCCTTTGCAGTATTCGGCCTGTTCGGATCCAGGCTGTTTTTTGAAAGCCAGACAAACAACCCGGTCATCATTGAATACGGCGTACAATATCTCCAGATTGTCTGCATTTTCTGCTTCGGGCTTTTTGGGGAAATGATGTTCGAGCGGATTCTCCAGTCCACGGGCCAGACCTTTTACTGTATGATTACACAGGGCACCGGGGCCATCATCAATATTATACTGGACCCCATTCTTATCTTCGGCCTGTTTGGAGTGCCGAAAATGGGAGCTGCCGCAGCCACTGTATTCGGCCAGATTGTGGCCATGTTCCTGGCCCTCATCCTGAACCACTCCAAAAACAAGGAGGTGCGGATTAATTTCCGTTCGTTCACCCCTAACTGGAGAACTATTTCCATTATCTACCAGGTAGGCGTTCCCTCGATTATCATGCAGTCCATCAGCTCTGTCATGACCTTTGGGATGAATAAAATCCTGATTGGTTTTTCCGAGACAGCCGTAGCCGTATTCGGAGTATATTTCAAGCTTCAAAGCTTTATCTTCATGCCTATATTCGGACTGAACAACGGCATGATACCCATTGTAGCCTACAACTACGGGGCCCGCAGTAAAAAGCGCATCATGGAAACGGTCTGGCTGAGCATCGGCATTGCAGTGGGCATCATGCTCATCGGACTGATGGTGTTCCACCTTATGACGCCCCAGCTGCTCATGCTCTTCCAGGCAGACGAGGAGATGCTGGCCATCGGCGTTCCTGCCCTGCGGATTATCAGCCTCAGCTTCCTGTTCGCAGGATACTGCATCATCGTGGGATCCGTGTTCCAGGCCCTGGGCAACGGCGTATACAGCCTGATTATATCCGTGGCCAGACAGCTTGTATGTATCCTCCCCCTGGCCTGGTTTTTTGCCCGGACCTTTGGACTGCATGCAGTGTGGCTCTCCCTGCCTCTGGCTGAAATCACCTCTGTGGTGCTCAGCTCCATCCTGTTCCGCAAGATTTATCTGGATAAGATAAAGCCCCTGGGACAGGCGGCTGCCTGACGGATGCCGGCTGCTGATTTATGTTTGGCTCACCCATATACGAAACGGGCTGTCCGGGAACAGATTATATTCCCGAACAGCCCGTTTGCCGTCCTGATCTTACTGCCTACTCTGCCGCATAATTCAATCTCACCGTAATATTGGCAGTCTTATACCGGGAGCTGGTGTCCAGGTACCCGTCGTAGCTGTAGGATTCCGACCCGGAGTTCTTTGCCGTAATCTGGAACACGCCCAGAGTGGCGCTTAACAGCTTTCCCGCCTTTGCCCCTGAACCGGCAGACATGATGTCAATGCGCTCCTTTGCATTGGCAGTGGCCTTCTCAATCAGGTCCAGCTTCACCTCATCCAGCTTGGTATAATAATACTCCGGCAGCTCAGACTCAAACTCCACCCCTGATTCGATCAGCTTAGTGATATCCCTGGAGATATTCTCCACCTTGTCAATATCATAGGATGAAACCGTCAGACTCTGGGTCAGGTCATATCCGTCCGGCTCATCTCCCAGGTACTTGCCCTCCTCATCGTATCTGGATGTATAGGTCTGGGAAATATTCACGGAACTGAATATCATCTCGTCATCCGCCACCTGGTTTTCCTCCAGATACTGTCTCACCAGTTCCGCATCCTTCTTTATGATGGCGTAGGCATCCCTGGGCGTATCGCCGTGGACAGAAAAGCTGCCTCTCCACACAATCAAATCCGACTCAAAATCACAGCTGGCAGAACCGGTTGCCGTGATTCCGCTTCCCCCGCCGCTCTTCTTATAATCCACCAGTCCGCCTGTAAAGATGCTGACGCAGATAATGGCGCTGAGTGCCGCGATGACTGCGATAATCACAGACCTGCCCTGAGCCATGAAGCCTGTCTTTTCTTTTTTCTCCTTGTTCTCTTCCAATCTCTCACAAACCTCCTTTTATATACATGTTCCTGCAAACCTGCACGCCCGGCGCAGGATGTGGTGGTTTTAGTATAGCATGTAAAAGGAGGAAGAGACCTGACGGCTTTCTTAATATTTACGGTCAAAATAGCAGGAAGCAGAAAACAGGCGCTGTATCACTCCCCTATCAGGACATCCAGCCGTTTCAGGGCTTCTATGTATATCACCATGGCATTGGTAAGGTTTTCAATCTTCACACACTCATCCGGCTGGTGACCGCCGCCGCGGCCCGGAGGGCAGGGCTTTTTCTGTCCTCTGATGCCCGGCCCAAAGGCGACCGCGTTAGGCAGTTTCCTGGCATAGGTGCCGCCGCCCATGGAATAAGCCTTTGTCTCTGTCCCCAGCACAGGGCGGCACAGGGCGGTCAGCTCTTTTACCACCGGGCTTTCCGGATCAATGACACAGGGCGGGTTATCCCGGCTCCAGTCCAGAATCCATCCGTACTTTCCGGCTTGTGCGCTCATCTGCTTTACCAGTGCTTCCGCGCCGGCAGTCACCGGATAACGGATATTAAAGTTCTGGATGAACCGTCCTCTCTCTGTCCTGGCCATGCCTCCCACCAGGGTAAGTCTGCCGGACAGCCCATCCTCAAAGGCAATGCCCATACCTTCCCCGTAATAATCAGCAAATCCCTGGTCCAGGAACCGGAAGCAGGCTTGTTCCTCCTCTGTCAGGAAGGGGGCTTTGGCCAGCATATGGGCCAGCTTCACCGCCGCGCTGTCAGAACCCTCGGGAAAGGCGGCATGTGCTGTTTTTCCGGCAGCCTTTATAACGATCTGGCTGCCGCCCTCTGCGGTAAAATCCTGGGGGTTATCAAGGCTGTCCACATAATCCCGGACCGCATCGCAGCTTGTCCGGCTCAGCCATACCCGTGCCTCTGCCGGAACCGCATTGGACGCCACTCCGGCCGAAAAACCGGTCACATGGCCCTCCGGTATGGCGCATGAAAATTCCCCTTCCAGGATTCCCTTTTCCCCGTAACACACTGGAAATGAGGCATCCGGAGTAAAGGAAAATTCCGGCGCAGGATAATGGGAGGTATAGTACTCAATGTCCTCCATCCCCCGCTCTTCACTGCATCCCAGATACAGCCGTATGGTGTGTTCCAGCGGGACTTCCTGTTCTTTCAGATATTTCATGCTGTAGAGCGCGGCAGCGGCAGGCCCCTTATTGTCCGCGCTTCCCCGACCGTACAGCCAACCGTCCTTTATCACAGGTTTGTAGGGCTCTGTCGTCCATCCGTTTCCCTCATGCACCACATCCAGATGGACAAAAATGCCTATTTCCTGTCCTGTCCGGCCCGGCATGAGAATACTTCCGCAGCGGTAATCATGGTTTTCCGTCTCAAAGCCCATTTGCTTCCCTATCTCCAACGCTTTGTCCAATACCATGGCGCAGCCCTCCCCGTAGGGATGCTCTCTTGTTCCCGGTTCGCTGACACTGCGTATTTTCATGAGCTCCATGGCAGTATCCAGCATATTTTCTCTCTGGGACAATACCCATTCTTTTACATCCATATCCTTATTTTCCTCTATTCATAGCAGTTCAGACGGCACATCATCCTGCCGTCTGAATTTCTGCTTTTATTCATCATACAGATGACAGGCCACAAAATGCCTGTCCCCCACATCCTTTAATTCCGGCACCTGAACACGGCATTTTTCCGTTGCATACCGGCATCTGGTGTGGAACCTGCAGCCCTGGGGCGGGTTAAAGGGGCTCGGCACATCCCCCTCCAGGTGGATTTTGTTGTACTCAATATCCATATCCGGAATCGGGATAGCCGAGAGAAGGGCCTGGGTGTAGGGATGTTTTGCGTCTTCATACAGCGCCTTCTTGTCTGCTATTTCCATCACATTTCCCAGATACATGACCATGATCCGGTCACAGATATACCGCACCACGCTCAGGTCATGGGAAATGAACAGGTAGGTCAGGTCCAGCTCCTTCTGAAGATCCATCATCAGGTTTAACACCTGGGCCCGGACCGATACGTCCAGGGCTGATACAGGCTCATCGCACACCACGAATCTTGGGTTGAGCACCAGGGCCCTGGCAATAACGATTCTCTGCCGCTGGCCTCCGGAGAACTCATGGGGATAGCGGTTCATGAATTCCAGCGGAAGCCCCACCTTATCCATAATTTCAATCACCCTGGCTTCCTTTTCCTCCTTTGAACCCATGGCAAATACATCCAGCGGGGCGCAAATCAGCTCCCTGACCGTCATACGCGGATTCAGCGAGGAATAGGGGTCCTGAAATATAATCTGGAGCTCCCTGCGCATCTGGCGCATCTCTTCTCTGCCGTATTCCGCCAGATTCTTTCCCCTGTAAACCACCTGTCCCTCCGTGGGTTCATGAAGGCGCAGTATGGTCCTGCCCAGGGTGGACTTGCCGCAGCCCGACTCCCCCACCACGCCCAGGGTTTCCCCGTACTCCATGGAAAAGCTGACTCCGTCCAGGGCCTTTACCGCCCGCGGTTCCCTGCCCCTGCGCTTCTTGCCGGAGAAAAAGTATTTTTTTAAATTTCTGACTTCCAGAATTGTCTCGTTGCCGCTCATACCTTTTCCTCCTTAAGATTCTCATACTTCCAGCAGCTCACCTTGTGTCCGTCATCCGTGATATACACCGGCGGCTGGTGCTCCCTGCATTTGTCCATGGCCTGGAGGCACCGGGCGCAGAACCTGCATCCCTTTGGCATCCTGTCCAGGGACGGCACCGTACCGTCAATGGAAAACAGGCGGTCCAAATCCTTGTCAAGGCGGGGGATGGAGGCCAGAAGGCCCTGTGTATAAGGATGCATGGCCTCCTTGAATATCTGTCTGGCGCTTCCGTACTCCATGACCTTGCCCGCGTACATGACCATGATGTAGTCAGCCATCTCAGCCACCACTCCCATATCATGGGTGATAAGGATAATGGAAGCATTGATGTTCTTCTTCAGCTCCACCATCAGGTCGATAATCTGGGCCTGGATGGTTACGTCCAGCGCCGTTGTGGGCTCATCCGCTATCAGTAGGGATGGACTGCAGGACAATGCCATGGCAATCATAACCCTCTGCCTCATTCCCCCTGACAGCTGATGGGGGAATTCCTTCAGCCTCTGCTCAGGAGAAGAGACACCAACCTTTGTAAGGATATCCAGGGCCTGCTTTTTTATCTCGTCCTTTGAAAGACTGCTGTGTACGGAAATGGTTTCCTCCAGCTGCCTTCCTATGGTGAGCACAGGATTTAAGGATGTCATGGAGTCCTGGAATATCATGGAAATCTCCCTGCCTCTTATCCGGCACATTTCCTTATTCCCTTTTTTGGCAATATCCTCGCCCTTATAAAGGATTTCACCGCCTGCCACAGAACCCACTGCATGGGGAAGCAGCTGCAGGATGGACAGGGAGGTGACGCTCTTGCCGCAGCCGGACTCCCCTACAATACCCAGGGTATCGCCCTGGTTTACGGAAAAGCTCACATCGTCCACAGCAGTCACGGTCCCCCTCTTGGTCCTGAACTGTGTCTTTAAATGTTTAACCTCTAATAATGGCTGTGCCATATTCTACCTCCTCTGCAGGGCCGGCACCGGGAATATCCCGGTGCCTTTGCTGCGTCATGACTATTCTACATGCCATTCCCAAACGGAACGGTTCAAAAGACTGTAATCCTCAAAGCATACATTGGAGATTTTCTTGTTGTAGGCAACCAGGTCCTTCTGGAAATACAGCCATACAAACGGACACTGTTCCCTGAGCATCATCTGGTACTCATCATAGTATGGCTTCCTGTCCTCAAAGCTGAACTGGTTCAGGCCCTTTCTTCCCACCTCGCCCAGGGACGGATCCTCGTTCTGGGAGAAGTTATTCAGATGGCCCGGAGTCACGTTCATCACGCTCTCGCCCGGGTCGGGTGAACCGCCGGATCCAATCAGCGCAAAATCATACTCGCCCTTTCTTGCGGTGGACAGCAGGGTCGGGTGGTCTGTGGTGATGATTTCCACGTTAATGCCAATCTTTGCAAGGTCCTGCTGAATCATGGGCGCCGATTTCTCGCGCACCTCATTGCCCTTTGACACATTGAGGCGGTAGGTCTTGCTGGTATCAAATCCGGATTCCTCCACCATCTGTTTTGCCTTGTCCACATCATATGGGATGGGAAGAAGTTCTTCATTAAAGTATCTGTGGCTTGGAGCCAGGGGGCCCGGAGCCGGTACGCCTTCGCCCTTCATCAGGTTATTGACCAGGGCGTCGCGGTTAATGGCCATGTTTACTGCCTGGCGCACTTCCTGGGGAATGTTCTTGGTATTGCAGGAAAGATACTGGTAACCCAGGGATTCCACTGCCTCTGTGGTCAGGTTTTCCTGCTGTCCCGCCATATCCCAGTCATTTAACGGGATGTTGCCGATGCCTGCGCCGGCCACAATATCAATCTCTCCGTTCATCAGACCTGACAGAAGGTTGGACGCCGGCACGATTTTAACAACAAAGCGGTCGAATTCAGGAGCGTTGATGTGGTAATCCTTATTAGCCGTGAATTCCACGCGCTCGCCAGATATCTCAGACTCGTAAATGCATGGACCGGAACCAATGGGGGCTTTCCAGAAATCAGCTGCCAGCATGTCCTTCACAGGAATGTCCTCCAGACAGTGCTTTGGCAGGATGTAAAAATCGCGGAACATGATGTCCAGCATATAATCCAGGTTGGTGGGGGCCTTCAGTGTGAACTCTACTGTGTTGGCGTCAATGGCCTTCACGCCGAATTCCTCTCCTTCCACACGGATTCCGTCTTCCGTACCGGCAAAGGGAGCCACCTTGGAACGGCGGGCCACACTGATGTCAGGGGTGGACATGAGTTCTGCGGTGTATACCACGTCGTCAGCCGTCACAGGCTGTCCGTCATGCCACTTGGCGTTTTTGTTCAGGTTAAATGTAATCTTGGTATGGGTCTCATCATCCATGGACCAGGAATCTGCCAGACGGGGTTTAAAGGATCCGTCTGCCTTTACCACAATCAGCTTGTCAAAAATCAGCTCCAGCACGGCGTCCGTGTTGGCATTGGTGGTGTTAAAGGGAATCAGGGTGTCCCACGGGGCCGTCATGGCCATGGTCACGATTTTCTGTCCCTGGGAGGCAGTGTTCTCCTGGGCATTGCCGTCTGCGCTGCCTTCCGCCTTGGCGTCCCCGCCTTCGGCTGCTGTTCCTGTTGCGGCAGGGGCCTTGGTATCGCTGGGCGCTGAAGGCGCTGAACAGCCGGACAGTCCCATCATAAGACACAGGGCAAGAGCTGTCATTTTTGTTAAACGTTTTCTCATTACTATATCCTCCTTTTTATTCAAGCCTTTTCGGCATTGATTTTGAACTTATTTTCATGTATCTATTTGATCACCATTTTGGTGTCCAGGGCGTCCCTGGCTCCGTCTCCCAGGAAATTGATACAGAGCACGGTTATCAGCAGGGCCAGGCCGGGCGGAAACCAGAGCCACGGTCTCTGGGAAAGTACGCTGATGGACTGGGCATCATAGAGGATGTTTCCCCAGGATGCCTGGGGCGCCTGGACCCCCATTCCCAAAAAGCTAAGGGCTGATTCCGTAATAATGGCCTGGGCTGCACGGAATGTAAATGAAATGAGCACCGGGGCAAAGGTGTTGGGCAGTATGTATTTTGTCAGGATAGTGCCGTCCTTTGTGCCGATGGCCCTGGCCGCCTCCACGTAATCCTGTTCCCTGGCCGACAGCACATTTCCGTAGATAAGCCTTGCGAACTTAGGCCAGCCCAGGACTCCGATAACAATGGTAACCGTGGCCACAGAGGGCCCCAGTACGGATACCAGCACCAGAATCAGAACCATGGCCGGAAACGACATGAACACATCCGCGCAGCGCATAATCAGTGTCTCGGCAATTCCCCTGTAGTACCCTGCCAGAAGTCCCAGGGGCACACCCACCGCCATACTGATGACTGCGGATATGATACCCACACTTAAGGATACCCGCCCTCCGTAAATGAACCTGGCGAAGATATCCCGCCCGATATCGTCTGTTCCCAGCCAATGAAGGGCGCTGGGCGCGGAACCGAACATCACCTCGTAATCCGATGTATACGGGTCCAGATGCAGTATGTAGGGCAGGGCAATGACCAGTATGATTTCCAGGGTCAGTACAAAAGCGCTTACCATGGCCGGTTTGTGGGCGCAAAAACGCTGGAGCACGTCATGAAAATAAGAATTTGCCGGAATATCCTTTAATCTTTCATCCTGTTTCATGTTCTCACCTTCCTTCTTCTTAGTCATAACGTATCCTTGGATCCAACAGTCCGTACACCAGGTCTACCAGCAGGTTGCCCAATAACACCACAATGGCAATCACCACCGTGATGCCCATGATAACAGGATAATCCCTGGCATTGATGGACTGTACCATCAGACTTCCCAGCCCGGGCCATCCAAATATCTGCTCCGTCACAACCGCCCCTCCTATCAGAAAAGGAATCTGCATGCCGAACCAGGATACCAGCGGAATCCATGCGTTTCTCAAAGCGTGGCGCACCAGCACCGACGGCTCATGAAGCCCCTTTGCCCTGGCCGTGCGGACATAATCGTCCTGGAGCACCTCCAGCATAGAGCCCCTGCACTGGCGTATGAGGCTTCCTATCTGCTGAATGGCCAGAACCACGGCCGGAAGCACCAGGTGGTGGAAGAACATGGGCCAGGTCCTGACTCCGGAGGAGTCGTACATGCCGGAGGTAGGGAACAGCTTCACCTTGATGCAGAAGAAATATATCAGCACCAGTCCTGCGAAGAAATTCGGCATGGCGGACCCGATAAATGACAGTCCGGAAGAAATATAATCCCAGCCGGAGTAGGGCTTATAAGCCGACATGATTCCCAGGGGCAGGGCAATGATAATGGTCAGGGCCATGGCGCTTCCCGTAAGAATCAGCGTGGGCCCTATCCGCTCCAGAATCATATCCAGCACCTGGCCGTTGGTGCGGATGGACATTCCCATGTTTCCCTGCACCAGCTGCACCAGCCATCTGATATACTGTATGATAACCGGCTGGTCCAGTCCCAGTTCCTTACTCTTCCTTGCCATCTCCTCGGCAGTGGCATAAGGGTCGTTAAACAGGATTTCCAACGGCGAGCTGGGCGCCAGGGAGGCCACCACGTACACCAGAATGGTGATACCCAAGAAGGTAGGGATTGCTGTCAACAGCCGTTTCGCAATGTACCTATAACGTTCCATCTGCATATCCTCCTCATTTCATATTTTAAAAATTCCGTTGCCAAATTTTTTATATTGGCCTATTATAATATTAAAAGCGATTCTCTCTCCCTTCGCTTATCTCAATGCAAAAAGGAGTTATACATGGACAACCAGTCACCGAAACTATCCTTAAAGGACACCGTATACCAGCAGTTAATCGAGCTAATCTGCCAGGGAAAGCTGCTGCCTGACACCCTGTTCACGGAAAACCATATGATATCCTACTTCGGGGTCAGCAAATCCCCTGTCAGGGAAGCCTTAATCCAGCTATGCCATGAAAATGTACTGAAAAGCATTCCCAGATGCGGTTATCAGGTGACTGCCATCAGCAGTAAGAATGTCCGCGATGTGACGGAGCTGCGTCTCTACCTGGAACTGTCCAGCCTCCCCAAGGTCATGGAGAACATCACCACGGCTGACATCGAAGAGCTGAAGCGCCAGAACCAGGTGCGCCTGGTAAATCCGGAAAAAAAAGATTTGTGGATAGCCTGGCGCAACAACTACCAGTTTCACATGACGGTGGTGCGCCTGGCAGGCAACGAGCAAGTGAACAATGCCATGGAGCAGGCCATGACCACCTACCGCCGGGCCTATGCCCAGCTGTACACCCTGAAAAAGGATGTAATTGCTGCCAATAAAGCCAGTTACCACGACTTCTTCGTGTCCAGCCTGGAAAGACACGACGTATTCTCGGCTCATGAGTATCTGAAAAAAGATATCCTGTTTATGGAGGATGAACTGCTGGGGACCGGCATCACCACCTGATGGATGCCGGTTCCGGTTTTACCTCTGCTCCAACTTTTCCACTGAGTCCACCACGCACCGGATGCGGTCATAGGCGATTTCCGTGGGAAGGGTGCAGTCTGAGCCCACGATAAAGGGCCTTCCCTTCATCTCCTCCAATACCTCGCTGGTATGTTTAAAGATTTCTTCCTCTGTCCCGGTGACCAGGACTCCGTGCCTGTCCGGGAATCCTCCCAGAATAATACTGTCACTGAAAAGCCCGGCGCCCTTTGTCAGGCTGAACTCATTTCCGTAAATCCCCCAGTTCACAATGGCCGGGTGCAGATCCTTATAGCGGTTAAAGTCAATATTGCTCTTGCATATGTGCAGCACATTGAAATCCGTGGTCTTTTTGATGTGGTCATACACCATTTTCTCATAGGGGGCCACAAATTCCTCAAACTCTTCATCTGTAAAGAAATTCCGCTCTCCTCCCAGGGCCGCATAGAAGATGCCCTCCGCGCCGGCCTCCAGGGAACAATCTGAAAATTCCATAAGAGTCTCAGCCACGGTCCGGAACACCTTTTTCATCTCAGCCGGACGTTCCCGGCAGAATAGGGTAAGCTGGTATCCCATACTGGTGTAGTTGCCTGCAAAACCTGTCTCATGGAAGGCGGAGGCAATAAGGCCGTGGATGGTGGACATGATGGGATACTCTCCCTTTGCCTTGTCGGCTATCCTCTTGATAATCTCCATCTGGTCCTGGAAGATGGCATCCTTCCTGGAAAATCCCCTGAACTTGCTGATGTCACCCAGCCGCTCAATTTTTGTATTCCCGTCATACAGGATATTTTCATTCATGATTTTCAGGATATCTGTATCCGTGGCCTTCATGAAGTCCAGATGGGCCTCAATGGCTTTCTCACCATGATGCATTCTTCCGGAAAATGAAGCCAGAATCCCACAGGCGTCCTGTCCACTGGTTTTCCTTCTAATACATTTCTGATACGTTCCCTCTTTGTCATGGTTTCCATTTTGTTACTTCCTTTCCCTTTTTGATGCATGTATATGTATATTATTCTCTCTGTTGATATTATTAATAATATTATCAGTCAGGGTGTATGTCAAGCATTTTTTGTGTTATTTGGCTATTATTAATAAAATAATTCATTAAATTT